>Ga0193743_1000277_pt1 | contig 40938 bp, 30 predicted proteins | sample L2c2metaG_FD_143038 | JGI IMG/M metagenome (GOLD analysis project Ga0193743, IMG submission 143038) | Soil microbial communities from a riparian zone of the East river system, Colorado, United States - L2c2 | ecosystem: Environmental > Terrestrial > Soil > Riparian zone | place: USA: East River... | reverse complement strand
ACTCGTACGATTCCCGCTCACTGGGGCCTCCCACATCTGTGGCTCTACCGGCCAGGACCCGATTCCTGCCCGGCAACCCACGATCACATGTGGCGAGGCCCCAGTCCGGACCTCCATATCGTCTAACCCTCTAACCCCCCTCACCGCCCGCACCTAACGCCGCCGTCTCTCAAAGCCGCCGTCTCCCAAAGCCGCCGTCTCCCAAAGCCCGCGAGTCGGGGCTCTCAGCACACTGAGTCGGCACTCTCAGCACACCGTGTAAGCCCATTCACCAGGGCGAGTCGCGGATTCCGGCACTGCGCCCAGCCGCTCAGGTCCTCAGATTCAGGAGCTGAACGGTTCACACGGTTGAGTGCGGCGACGCGCGCACGGGTCCGCGTCGTGATCACTCCCGCTAAAATTTCCGCTCAGTCCGCCGTCGCACCAATTCCGGTCCGGGAGCCTCGCGGGGAGGGGTCAGGGATGCCGGAGGGGCCCAAACAGGTCTTCGTGGAGCGGCTGGTGTTGCTGCGCAGCGCGGCGGGCCAGCCAACCTACGAGAGCATCGAACGCGGCGCCGGGCGGATCGTCGACCCTGGGAAGAGGGACCAGCGGGGACAGACGCTCACCGCTCCCTCGCACAAGCGGGTCCACGACTGGTGCAACGGACGAGCTGTCCCGGCGAGCTGGCCGCAGCTCGAACTGGTGCTGCGCGTCCTGATCGAAAAGGCGCGCTCGGCGACGCCACGCCCCGAGGTGGACGGCCTGTACGGGCTGACCGCGTGGCAGTCCCTGTGGAAGACCGCCCGGGAGAGTCCGGATACCGAGCACGCCGTTTGCCCCTACCGCGGCCTCGAGTCGTACCAGCAAGAGCACGCGGCGTCCTTCCGCGGCCGGGAGAAGAGCACCGACGCTCTGTTGAAGCGCCTCGATGCGGTACGTGGCGGCGCCGGCGGGCTGCTGATGCTCGTCGGGCCATCGGGCGTCGGTAAATCGTCCCTGCTGCGCGCCGGGCTGGTGCCCGCGATCAAGGAACACGGGCTGTCCGCTGCCGGCTCGCGGAACTGGCCGGTCGTGATCACCACCCCCGGCCCGGATCCGGTGCGCGAACTGGTCCGACGCATCCCCGACCTCAAAGAGCCGCTCGACCCCGCCGGATGGCGAGACGACGCGCCCGACGGCGAGAGCGACACGAGCCCGGATCCGGACGCGCCCCCCGCACTGGACGTCGCCGCGGTCCGGGCGGCGGTCACGACCTACGCCGAACACCAAGCAGGCTCCGGCGCCCATCTGATCATCGTGGTGGACCAGTTCGAGGAGGTGTTCACCCTCGGCGGGGACCGCCAGCGGGCCGGGTATATCGAGACGTTGCGGGCGGCCAGCACACCGGAGAACGCCGTTGGCACCGCACCGGCCCTGGTGGTTGTGGGCGTGCGCGCGGATTTCTACGAACGCTGTTTGGACGACCCGATCCTGGCCGAGGCGCTGCAGGAGCGTCAGATGGTCCTGGGGCCGATGAACGATGAGGAGCTGCACGAGGCCGTCGTCCGCCCGGCGAGGTTGGCCGGCCTGCGGGTGGAGCCGGGCCTCGCCGAGCTGCTGCTGCACGACGCGGGCCTGCGGCGTTTTCGCGGTGCTCAGACTGATGCGGGTGTGCTGCCGCTGGTGTCCCACGCACTCACCGCAACCTGGCGGAATCGCAAAAAGGGCGCGCTCACCATCGAGGGCTACCGGGAGGCAAAGGGGATCCAAGGGGCCGTCGAGGCCACCGCGGAGCAAGCCTGGGCCGAGTTGGACAGCAACGGACAGCGGGCGGCGCTGAACCTGCTGCTGAGGCTGACCAGGATCGGGGCCGACGGGACCCACGACACCCGGGGGCGCTGCGACAAGCAGCAGCTGCTGGACCAGGCGCCGGACCGCGCGGCGGCCGAGACCGCGTTGGAGGTCCTGGTCCAGGCACGGTTGGTGACCTTGGACGCGGAGTGGGCACAGCTGGCGCACGAGGCGTTGCTGCAGGCGTGGCCCCGGCTGCGCCACCTCATCGACGAGCACCGCGAGAGCTTGCTGCTGCGCCAGCGGATCGAAGAGGAAGCGAGGACCTGGGAGGCCCAGCACCGCGACTCGTCGCTGCTCTACCGCGGCGCGCGACTGGAGAGCGCCCAGCAGTGGGCCGACAGGGCGGACCTGGACGGGCCCAGCGAGCTGACCAGGTCATTCCTGGACAAATCGATCGCCCAGCGCCGGCGCAGAACGTGGTTGCTGCGGACCGCGGTCGCCTTCTACCTGGTGCTGGCGCTGGTCGCCGGTGTCGTCGCGGTGATCGCCAGCGACCAGCGGGACAACGCCCAGTACGCCGACGTGGTGGCTCAAGCCGACCGCCTGCAGAGAAGCGATCCCTCCCTGGCCGCCCAGCTGTACCTGGTCGCAAATCAAAGACGGCCAGACGATCAAGAAGTAATCGGGCGCGTGCTGTCCACCCAGAACGCACCGCTGGCCCGCCCGTTGCCTGGGCATGCCGGCGCCATCTACTACACCGGATTCAGCCCCGACGGCCGCACCCTGGCCACCGCGAACGAGGGGCACACAGTCCAGCTGTGGAACCTCACCAATCCAGCGCAACCCACGCCCCTGGGAAAACCGCTGGAGGCGGGCACCAGCTGGGTGAGCGCGGCGGCATTCAGCCCCAACAGTCGCATCCTGGCCAGCACGAACGGCGACGGGACTGTCCACCTGTGGGATGTCGCCGACCCGGCGAATCCGACGGCATTGGAGCCACCGCTCAACGGGCACAACGGCGCGATGTCGCTGCTTGCGTTCAGCCCGGACAGCCGCACGCTGGCAACCGCCAACGACGACCACACAGTCCGGCTGTGGAATATCACCGACCCCGCGCATCCGACGCCTTTAGGTGCCCCGTTAACGGGGCACACCAAGATCGTCCGTTCGGTCGCGTTCAGCCCGGACGGACACACCCTGGCCTCGGGCAGCGACGACACCACCGCGCTGCTGTGGAACGTCACCGACCCCGCCCACCCGGTACGCATCGGCACTCCGCTGGCTGGGCACTCCGACGCCGTGCACTCGGTCGCGTTCAGCCCCGACAGCCGCACACTGGCCACCGGGAGCGACGACAAAACCGCCCGGCTGTGGAACGTCGCCGACCCCACCCACCCGGTGCCGCTAGGCGGGCCGCTGAGTGGACACGAGGGCACGATCTGGTCGGTCGCGTTCAACCCCGACGGCAGCACCCTGGCCACCGGCAGCTCCGATGGCGCGGCCAAGTTGTGGAACGTCACGAACCTGTCCCACGCCATCCAGATCGGCGGAAACCTCTCCTCGAGCGCGGGCGGGGTTGCCGCAGTCGCGTTCAGTCCGGACGGGCACACCCTGGCCACCGGCGGCGGCGACGGCACCACGATGCTCTGGACGCTGCCCAGGACAGTGCTACTGGGGCCGGTCTCCCGAGTGGCCGCCGTGGCCTTCAGCCCGGACGGGCGCACCCTTGCGAGCGGCAGCTACGACCACACCATCCGCCTGTGGCACGTGACCGATCCCCTCCAGCCCAGCCCGCTGGGCTCCCTGCCTGCCGGGTCCACCGGCTGGGTCAGCTCCGTCGTGTTCAGCCCCGACAGCCGCATCCTCGCGAGCCAGAACCCTGGGGACAGGACGGTCCGGCTGTGGGATGTGACGGATCCCGCCCGCCCAATACCCCTCGGCCAACCCATCCCTCGGCACACGCAGTACTACGGCCCTGTGGCGTTCAGCCCCAACGGAGACGTTATGGCCACCGCCGACACCGACAAGACCCTCCAGCTGTGGAATGTCACCGACCCCGCGCACCCCACCCCGCTGGGTGCTCCCTTGACCGGGCACTCCGGCTACGTGGGTTCCGTCGACTTCAGCCCGGATGGCCGGATGCTGGCCACGGCCAGCCACGACGGCACGGTCAGGCTCTGGAGGGTGGCCGACCCCGCCCACGCCGTCCCGCTCGGGGATCCCCTCACCCCGGAAAGCGGCGTGATAGCGCAGGTAGCGTTCAGTCCCGACGGCCACACCCTCGCCGCAACCGGCCAGGACAAGACCATCCGACTGTGGGATGTGGCTGACCCCGCTCATCCCACGCCACGTGGGTCACTGATCGGGCACACGGAGGCGGTGTCCACGGTCGCGTTCAGCCCCGATGGACACACGGTGGCCTCCGGAAGCGCCGACGGGACAGCCCGGCTCTGGGATGTCACCCACCCCGCCGAGCCGACAGCGTCCGGCGAGCCGCTCAGCGGACACACCGGCTCCATGAGGGATGTCGCATTCAGCCCCAATGGGCACACCCTGGCCACCGCGAACGACGACGACACCGTAATGCTGTGGGATGTGAACATCGAGGACTCGATCCGCCGGATCTGTACCAGCACGCAGGGAATCCTGACACCCCCAGAATGGGAGCAAACCCTGCCAGGACAGCGCTATCAGCCGGCCTGCTCGTGAATGGGGGTCAAGAAAGTTGCCAGTGATCTCCGTTATTACCGCCGCATACGATCCGGTGCCCGAATACCTCGAGGCTGCATATGAGTCCGTCGTCAGCCAGAAACTGCCAGACAGCTGGTCATTGGAGTGGGTAGTACAGGAGGACGGCACCGAAGGCCGACGCGCGAATGAAATTTTGCCCGACCACTCCCTTATCCAACTCGGTGGCGGACGCAAGCTCGGTGTCTCACACACTCGAAACCTTGCCCTCGCCCGAGCCGGCGGGGAGCTTATCAAGAACCTCGACCAGGACGACGTGCTCACGCCTGGAGTAATAGCGCGGGACATCGAGGTACTCACCAAGAATGCGGACATCCAATGGGTGACCTCAGCAGCTCTGGATCTGCTCGAGGACGGATCGACAGTCGCGATCGGCAGTGATCCGCCGGCAGGCCGAATCAATCGGGGGTATCTGGTGGACTGGTGGCGGGAACGCCATTACAGCCTGCCGGTCCACCCGACCACCTTGTGCATTCGACGACCACTCGCTGTGGCACTCGGCGGGTGGATGGCGATTCCTGGATCGGACGACACCGGGCTATTGATCGCGGCATCAGTGGTCAGCCCTGGATACTTTCATGGCGAGGCAGGGCTGCTCTGGCGCACGTGGCCCGGACAGGTCAGTGCGTCTGCCGAGCACACGCAGCCAATTGAATGGAACACCCGTATGAAGCTCATCAGCGAGCGAGCTGATGCGCTCGCCGCGCTGCGTTGGTCGGCGAGCGGACCAGGGCTCAGCGACCGAACAGGCTGCTGAACAGCCGCCCCACACCGGAGAACACGCTGTGCAGCACGTCGCCGACGCCGGACGCGGACGATGTGTTCGAGGACTTGTCCGCGTCAGCGCTGTCAGCGCTGTCGGTGCTGGTCGTGTTGGCGGGCTTGGCCTTCTTGGGCGCCGCGGCGGCCGAATCACTGCTTTCCGGGGAATCATCGCTGGACAGGCCCAGCCACCGTCCCACCTTCTTGAACACGCTTGCGATTGGCCCCGAGCTCTGAGACGACGAGGCTTGGTCGCCCACCGATCCACCCGAGGCACTGGAGCTCGACTCGCCGTTCGACTTTTGCTTGGCCGGCCCGGGGGCGACCGTGTTACCGGGTGACTCGTCCGAGCCGCCGCCCGGCCCGCCGCCTGGTCCGGCGCCCGGTCCACCGACGGTTGGCCGTATCGAGGGCAACGACGTCACGTCGGCGACCAGGTGCACGGCGGGGGGAGGGCTGGCGGTGGTTGGCTGGGCCGTGCCGGCGGATACCGGGGTGAGCCAGGCTCCGGCCAGGCACACCACCGCCGCGCCACTGCACACGACCGCTGCGGGCCGCACTCGGGACATGACTGGCGTCAACACCATGATGAACACTCCTTACTCGGGGACAGCGGAAAGACAGTCGGGATCATTCGAAGCGGAGCGCTTCGATGGGTCGGAGTCGGGCGGCGCGGTAGGCGGGGTAGCCGCCGGCGAGTAGGCCGATGACCACGCTGACCGCGAAGGCGATCAGTACCGGGTTGAGGCTGAGCAGCGGTACCGGGGTGGGGGTGAGCGAGCTGGGGTCCGGTGGCCACAGTTTGGGGATGACGGACGCGCCGAGTAGGCACAGGCCGACGCCGAATACCGATCCGACCAGGCCGCCGAGCGTGGTCAGCATGACGGCTTCGCTGAGGAACTGGCGCATGATGGCTCGCCGTGGCGCGCCGATGGCTTTGCGGATGCCGATCTCGCGGGTTCGTTCGGTGACCGCGACCAGCATGATGTTGGCGACTCCGACGCCGCCGACGAACAGCGAGATCGCCGCGACGGCCAGGATGAACATCGACATGAACCTGATCGACTGCATTTGTTGCTGCAGGATGCTGGTGAAGTCGGTGACGTTGTAGTCGCGGTCGGTGTCGACCCTGACGTGGTGTTGTTCATTGAGGATTGCGTAGATCTGCGCCTCGGCCGATTTGAGCGTGGCCGTGCTGGTCGACTTGGCGATGATGACGTCGAGCTTGCCGGCGTTGTCGCCGACGACGAACGCGCGGGCCGCGGTCAACGGCACCATCACCACGTTGTCGTTCTGGCCATCGGAGTTGACCACGCCCTGGATCTTGAAGGTGCTGTGCCCGACCCGCAGCGGCTGCCCGATCACCGAGTTGGGGTCGGTGTCGGGGCCCCACAGCTGGTTGAGCACCTGTGGCCCGATGACCGCGACGCGGGTGGTGGAGGTCATCTGCTCGGCGGTGAACCATTTCCCGGCCACCATGTGGCGGTTGGCCAGCTCCAGGTAGTTCTCCACGATGCCGAACAGTTGGCCACCGGCCTTCTGGCTATTCGCGGTCAGCGTGACGCTCTTGCTGGCCACGGCCGGGGACAGGGTGTCGATGTCGGGGGCGGCTTCGCGGTCTTGCAACGCCCGCAGATCGTTGTCGGTCAGGTGCTGCGGCGCTTTGCCGGTGGCCACCGGGCCGGTGATCGGGGTGATGGTGATCTGGGTGGCGAAGCGGCTCCACTGGTCATTGAAACCCTTGGTCATGCCATCGCCCATCGCGACCAGCACGATCACCGAGGCAACCCCGGCGATGATGCCCACCGTGGTCAACACCGACCGCAGCCGATTGTTCGACAAGCTGTGCAGCGCGGCGAGCAGGGCTTCGCGCATCTGGGCGCCCCACGCCGCCGGGGTGACTGGTCGCAGGTCGGCCGCCCGCGCCGCCAATGCCCGCGCACCGGCCGGGATCAGCGAGGGCAGCGGCGTGCCCCGCAGCACCGCCTCGGCATCCTGGCGTGCGACCTCGGCCTGGGCCGCCCGCTGTTGGAGCTGGATCCGACGGTGAGCCCGCCGGTCCCGCCGGGCAGTCAGAACCGTGCTGTACCAGCGAACCCGCCGCTGGGCAACGGTTCGGCCGATGGACGGCGCTGGCGGTGGTTCGATCTCATTACGGGCCAGTGCAGCGGGGGGCGTCGAGGCTAGGGGTGCCGCGGCGGGCCGGGATGTTTCCGGGCGCCGCGATGTTTCGAGGGGCGGCGAGGCCTCGGCAGGTGAGGGCCGTTCGACGGGCGCCGGCGCTTGAACGGGCGGGGGTGCTTGAACGGGCGGGGGTGCTCCGACAAACGGCAGGACCCGGGGCCGGGGCGGCTGGGGCGAGTTCGGAGGCGTCGGGGGAACGCGCCGGATGGCGGGTGCTCGCCCTGGCGGGCGGTCGGGAAGGGTGGGCCACAACCATTCCGGGTGCGAGGGCAGCGGCGCCAGCGGGTAGCGCGCCCGATTCTGCCGGACACCGCGCACGGCGTAGGGACGACACGGGCGGCGGAACCAGCGCCGTGGCGGCTCGGGCACCAACCGCCGGTAAGGCGTGGCCGGCCGGCCATCGCGGCCGCGTCTGGCCGCCATGGCCGCCGAGGTCGGTACCGATATCGGCTCGGTCCGCGGCTCACCCGCTATGTCCGTCGCACCGAGCGGGGCGGCCGAGGACGCCGACCCCCGACGCTGCTTACGGGCGATCTTGCGGTGGGCCGGGCAGCAGTACCGACGGGCGTGGCCACGGGCGACCGGCTCGATCACGGTCTCGCAACCGGCAAGCGCGCAGACTGCGTCATCGGTCGCCGGGGACTGGTCCCCGGCGGAGTGGGTGGAATGTGAGGCGGTCTCGATCATGGCGGGCTCCTGCGCCCGCAACCGGCGGATCAGCTAACCCACTCACCAGACGACGAGGTGAGCCGGCGGGTGATCAACGCGGCTACGGACAAGTACGGGAATCGGACGCTCGGGAGATGAGACACGCAAACCGAGGAAAACCGGCGGCGACCAGCGGCTTCAGCACAACCACTACGCGCAACAACGGCCCGCTCAGATAGGCCAACTCGCGCTGGCCCGCGTGTACCCACAACCCGGCGGTCCGTCCGCGGCACATTCACACCGAGGGACACCGGGCCAATCCACCAGAACCCGCATCAAACACGAGTCCCGGACACCACCCACGGTAGACGCGCACACCGAATCCCGCCAATCACAATTCGGATCAACACGAATGGGTACATCGGCCAGCCCTGTCCCACGACGACACCACTGCCGCCGCCCGACCGAAACTCCGCCGCTCACCGCCTCCCCGATTGGCCGGTCGCCGGAGCGGTGGACGCCCGCATCTCCGGGATGCGGCCACCCGCTGGCGGTGGCCGCGGCCACGAGCGGCCGCGGTCAGCTGGTGGCCACGGTGCGGTGGCCACGCCTCGGGTGGCCACGCTGATGGCCATCCCCCGGTGGCCAATGTTGATGGCCACCTCGCGCGGCCATGCTGATCGCCACCGCGGCAGCGGCCACAACGACGTGGCCACACGCCGCGCCCCAGTGGGGCGTCTCAGCGTCCGAACAGGCCGCCGATCAACCGGCCCACCCCGGAGATCACGCTGTGGATCATGTCACCGACGCCGGACCCCGACGATGCCGTCGAGGACTCGTCCTCGCTGGCGCCATCGCTGGAAGCGGCGGGCTTGACCCCCTTGGGCGCCCCGGCCGTCGAGTCTTGATCGGAAGCCGCGCCAGCCCGATCAGTGCGAGGACCACGAGCCGGCTGGTCGCGCTCAGCCGAGTCCCCGCTGGACGCGGAATCGTCGTCGGACAGACCCAGCCACCGCCCCACCGTGTTGAACGCCGCCCCGACCGAAACACCGTCGCTGTCCGACCCACCGGAACCACCCGAGCCCGACCCGCCATTCGACTGATGCCGACTCGGCGAGGGAGCCACCGCGTCCCCAGCTGACCCGTCCGAACCACCGCCCGGTCCCCCACCCGGCCCGCCACCCAGCCCACCCACCGCCGGCCACGCCGAAGGCCACGCCGAGGGCAGCGCCGTGAGGTTGGCGACCAGCTGCACCCGCGCTGTGGATGCCGACGCTGTGGATGCCGGCGCCGTGGCGGAACTCATCGGATGAAGGCTCGCGGCGTAGGCAAGATCGGTGGAGATCGGGCTGTGCCAGGCCCCGACGAAACACACCATCACCGCGCCGCCAGACACCGCCACGGCGGGCCTCGCCCAGAACCTGACCGGTGTCGACACCATGCTGATCACTCCAGAAGCTCGAGGAGAAGAAAAAGGGAGGTCAGGACGGAGATCCTGACCGCGATCGAAGTCACCACACACCGAGAAACGCCACCGAATAGGCCGGTCTCACCAGGGAAAAGACCAGCGCCGCAGGTCGGCGTTCCCGGGGCTCTTCGGCACCCAGACCCGACCACCTCGTGGCCGGCCACCGTCGTAGTCACGCGGCCTTCGAACCCGCCGGTCGGCGCTTGGTGCGCTGCGCCAACGAACGGGCCATGCGCCGCCGAGAGTACAACTCCCGCCCCGCCGCGCAACCCAAAGATCGTGAAATTCCCCTCCCCGGGTTGGTCAACTACTGCTAGCCTGGGGGCGCGTTCACCGTGATCGGTGGATGCCAGAACCGAAGACCTGAGTGCTCCGCGCTTGGGTTTGATGCCTCCGCGTGACGTTGACCGTGGTTGGTGTTCCGGTCGGATCTGGGTGCCGAAGAGCCCTGGGAACCCGTCATCTCTGTGATGGTGCTGTCCCCTGTTTTCGCGGCCGGTCTTTGGCCGGCCAGCAGTGCGGGGAGAGCTCACCGTCACGGTGTCCGGAATCCGTGGAGAACCCGTGATGATGTCGGTGACCCCGGCTGGAAGGCAGCGCACCCGCGCCGTGCCTCCAGTCTCGGCGCCGGCCCTGTCGCGAGCTCAGTCGCGGGAGCGGGCTCGGGTAGTGGTCGCGGTGTTGTCGCGGATGTGGCGAGCCGGATCGGTGTCGCTGCTGTTGGGTGCCGCCGCGCTGGTGTGGCTGATCGCCACCCTGCTCTCGACGCCAACGTCCACCCAGCCTCCGGTGGCGGTGTCGCCCACCACGGCGGCGGTGCAGCCCGTGGCCAACATCCGGCTGGTACCGGCTGATGTCGCCGGCTCACCCGGAGGCTCCAGCGGCGGTGGTGACAGCGCCGCCCCCGCCCCCAAACCAGCCAGCTCCTCCAAGTCCTCCAACAGCGGCTCCTCCAATGGCTCCAGCGGGGGCAGCTCCTCCAGCAGTGGCAGCTCCAGCGGGAGCAGCTCCGACGGCGCGAAAGCCGCCGGCGGCCCGAAACCGGCGGACTCATCACCGAGCTCGTCGTCCTCAGACGGTGGGTCAAGCGCGTCCGCGCCCGCCCCGAAGCATGACAAGGCGAGCTCGTCCTCGGATGGTGGGTCGAGCGCGCCAGCGCCGAGGCATGACGCACCGAACTCGTCGTCCTCAAGCGGTGGGTCAAGTGCGCCGGCGCCCGCGCCGGCAAAGCCCGCCGCGTCGGCACCCACCGCCGCACCGACGTCGAACACCACACCGGCCGCAGGCGCACCCACGAAGCCGGGTCAGCTGGATCATGCCGCACCCACTGCGGGGGCACCGAAGAAGCCGGGCCAGACCAACCAGGCCGCACCGAACTCCACACCCACCATGGCCGCACCTAAGAACCCAGGGCAGTTGGATCAGCCCGCACTGACTGGGGGTGCGCCGAGAAGGTTGGGTCAGCCGGATCAGGGCGGGTTGGATTCCTCGCCGGTGATACGGCGGAGCAGCCGCCCGGGTCTGTTGGGATCAGCGGATCCAATGGCATCGGTGCTGACGAAATATCGTTCAGTGGGCCAGCCAAATCAGAGCGGGCAGAACGCGTGCGGTCCGGGTGGTTCCGGGTGTCCCACGCCCCCGCCCGCCGCACCTGGTCCGTCCACGCCGGGTGGACCGACCAACGCCGGCAACAGCGCGGGCGGCGGCTCCGGCGGCGGGGGTGGCCACGGACAGTCAGGCCTGGCCGCATCCGGCTCCGCCGGCGGCGACATGGCCGAAGCACCGGTCACCGGTCCGCAACTGGCGAATGGTCTGAAACCAAAGCAAGCCCCACACAGCGGCCTGGACCCACCCACTGCGGTCACCTATCCGTTCAACGGCAAGTCCGAAGATCAGGTCAGGGCCGAGGGGCTGGCACGCGCGGAGGCTAACGCCGCAGCTGTCGGAGGCAATCCTCAGACACTGACCGAAGATCAACAAGCCGCTGCGGACATCCGGCGAAACGGTGACTTCCGCGCTGGGCTACAGGCCAGGTCCGATGCTGAGTTCCTCTACGCGGAGAACGAGGGGAACATCGACCCGGGGGTGCCCCACACCCCTTCCGGCGTGACCCATGCCGCTCTCGGAACCGCCAGTTTCGTTCCTGGCATCGGAACCCCAGCCGCCCTACTCGACGCCGGTGTCTACGCCGCCGAGGGCGACAACAAGTCAGCGGGAATCGCCGCCCTCAGTGCCATTCCGCTCGTCAAAGGCGTCAAGGTAGCCGTCGAAGGTTCTGTCGAGGCGGCCAAGGTCATCAAAGCGACCAGGGCAGCCGAGGAAGCCGCCGACACCGCCGCCGGCGCCGTTGCTTCCAAGACGACCAAGAACATCTCCGCCGGCGAGCCCGGGCAGGCAGCACCACCAGGTGCGGTCACCACAAAACCCACACCAGCGTCTGAGTCGGCCGGTAACCCTGCTCAGAACGCCGGAACAAGCCCGCCACAGATCACCGCTCCAGCGCGCGAGCCGGGGGCCACGCTCGAGGGTGGGAACGCCAATGTCCGGGCGCTCACCCGCGCGGACTTGTCGCCCAGCCAAGTGTCTAATCTGAACCGCTACGTGAAGAAGTTGCCTGCGGCAGCTGAGGACACCGCTATCAGGGGATTACCTGACGGCTCGACCCAGTTCGAAACTCGCGTGCCAGGACGCGTTCCTGACTCGTACGCCCTCTACACTAAGACCATCAGTAAGGACGGAATCACAGTCGGCTATACGAAGACGACGGTGCTGCCGGATGGGTCGGTTGCGCACGTCAAAGACAAGTTGAGCAAATGACTGACGGAGTACGACGGGCTCAGCGTGCCGAGGCGCTGCGGGACCTGATCGAACTGCGTGTCCCCGTCAAACAGGCCGCCACCGCCCTGGCTCAATACCCTTGGGACAGCGACGAGGAGCTTGACGTCCTCACACGAGCCGATGCCCTGCGCCTGCTGAGCCGATACAAGCGTCAGGAACTCACGCCCGTGGAAGTACAGCATTGGGCTGAAGCGCTCGAAGGACGTGATGATCTTGGCTTAGAGCACATGTCCGAGGACTTACTAAAGGAGTTCCTGTTCCAGATTGCCACGCCTGAATTGGCAGATCGGCTCACGCCTGAGGTCGCCACCCGATGGGAAGCCACACTCAAGGAATCACCCCAGGGATGACGGAAGCCTCACCTCAGTCGGTTCGACACCAGTCTGCGAGTTCGACCTCCGGAGCCGGGTGCCCCTGCGGTCCGTATCGACCGCCAGGGCCCCCACAAGCGCACGCGGCCTGCGACGCCAGAGGACAACGCTTCCTGGCGGTGCTGCGGACGATGACCACCGCGTAGTTCGCCGCTTTCACCATCGGCCCCGCAGCGCGATGCAGCGCCACAATTGTTGTCGCCTGCTCTAGATCAATGCGAAAGTGGACAGGGACTGGCGAATGGCCGGTTCGTAGGTGGCGAACGTGAGGTCGGGCGCGGTGCCGCTGACCACGTACGCGTTGCCTCTGGCGACCACCAGCAGCTGCAGGTTTCGCAATGTCGATCCTGACTGGGTGAACGTGCATCCGAGAAGGTGCGCCGGTTGCCCGTCGGCCAGGGTGAACGGCTCGTCCAGCACCGGTCGGTAGCCAGGGAAACTCTCGGGTAGCAGTTGCCTTGCGCCGGCCAGGTTTGCGTCCAGATCGGCGTCGGTCGGGGTCACGACAACGTTCATGTTGACCAGTGGGGGGTTGCCACCACTGGCCCGGTTGGGCGCCACGAATGTCGCGGCGGAGACTGCCAACCCGGGCACCTGTTGCCAACCCGGCGGTGGGGTGAGAGCGAACCCGCTCTGTTCGTTGCGGTAGCTCGCCGCCGGCGAGGTCGATGCGGTGGGGGCCTCGGGAGCGGCCGCGGACGGCGGTGCCGAGCAGCCCACCAGCACCCCTGCCCCAGCCACCGCGGCAACAGCGAGCATCCTCGAAGGTCGACGGATCTTCATGCGGACATCCTGCACTGATGGAGTAGCTGCCCGGTGGTTATCGGCCCGTACCGGTGCAAGACGGCTCGCTGGTAGAGATTGCTTGGGTGTGGTTCACCGGTCGTTCACCGGCCAGCTCCCTGTCGGCCACTTGGGCTGACTAGTTTTGGTCTCGCTTGGCGGCATCGAATGCGTCCCTCGGGACGACCCGCTGCGTGACTTGTACCGTCGCGGGGATCATTCGCACTTGAGCTGAGTGTTCTGTTTCCGCTGCTCGTAGTCGTTGAGCGCGGGTTTCCGACTGCTGCTGAGGATGAGTCATGAGGTCCCTGGTTCCGGCTGGCCTGACACGGTGCGTGCGCGCCGTGTTGGTCGCCGCGCCTGGGACTCTTCTGGTGTTGGCCGGCGGGTTGCTGGTGTGGCTGGCTGGGCTGGTTTCCGGTCCGGCCCAGGCATCTCCAGCTCAAGCTGTCGTGGCCGCGCCGGTGGCAACGGTTGCTCACGCCAGCACCGTCAGCACGATGACCCCGGCCGCCCACGTGGGCACTGGGTGGTTGGCCCAGGGCGGTGTCGAGGGTCCCTCGGACGATGTCGGGGTGCAGCCGTTGGGGCCACCCGGGACCGGGTCACCCTCGAAGTCGTCAGGGGCGAGCAACTCCGCTATTTCCAGTGAGCCGGTTGCCGCTAAGAGATCCGTTTCGGTAACGCCTGACCCGGATTGGGAAAACGCGGCCGGATCGGTGAAAAACGCCGCCCAGCCATTGCGGAATGTGGCCGGCGCGAATTCCAGCGGAGCCCGTGCGACCGATCAGGAGCCGCTCACCACGCCGCGACCGCGCGGCCAGGAAACAGCCGGGTCGACGCCGACCGACGACGTGGCCGAGCCGGATGCGGTGGCCGGCGCCGCCGAGCGGACGGCGGCCGCGGTCACACAGACGGCGGCGGCCGCGACGAGCGAGGCCCAAGATCAGGTGGCCCGGGCAACCACGGAAGTCGCGCGCGAACTCGCCGCGGCGATCGGACACCCGCCAGCCGCTGTTCGCACCGCCCTCCGCGAGAGTGGGGCGCCGAACCTGGGCCAGGATCCGCACGTCGTGCGCCCGCCTCTGGAGCGGGCGGCGGGCGGCGGGGCGGAGCCGTCCGGCGTGGACAGTGACCTCACCGCGCGGTTGGCCGAGCTCGGTCTGAGCCCGCCTGGGCACGGCGCGCGGGGCCTGGGCCGAGGGGGCGGTGAGCCGTCAGGCGGTGGGTCGTCGGGCGGCGGGTTGGCCTCGGGAGCCCCGCCAGGCCAGGACGTGGACCAGCTGCTGGCCGGTGGTGCTGACCTGGTCTCCGGGATCGTCTCCACGGTGGCCGGTAAGCAGGCCGGCGCGCGGACCCATCAGCTGCTCTCCGGGATGGCCGACGAGGTAACGCAAGCCTTGCGGGTGGGCAACGCGCTCAATGGCGGCGGCCGTGGTTGGTCGTCGACATCTGGGTTGACCGCCGCCGGCGTGAAGGAACTGCTCGGCGGGCGAGCGGACTCGGTGCAGCAACGGCTCGGGGCCCGAGTGGACGCGGCCGGAGGCAAGGCAGGTGCGGCGGACGCAGCGCTGCTTCCCGCGCGCACCGAAGCCGGGCTCGACTGCGCATCGGGTGCGTGGTGTGACCGCGAGAGCGCGGTGAGATCGATCCTTGCCGGTGCTGTCGGCGCACGGGGGCCACCGGCTGCCAACACCACCAGGACCAGCACCACCGGAAATGAGCGCACGACCGAGAGCCCCGACGACACCCCCTACATCCTGACCGCCTACGACGCGGGCGCCGAGCTCGCCACTCAGCAGGCCAACGACCAGGCGCTGAACGATCGACTGGCCGTGGTCACCGGGCAACGCAACCTCGACGCCGCCAAGGGCCAGTTGGCCAAGGGCGGCATCACCCAGGCGGAATACGACAAGCAGGTCGCCGCCCAGAAGGCGTTGCAGACCAACGCCGACACTTCGATGGCCCAGCTCGACCCGCAAGACGCCCAGCTGATCGACTACGTGATCACCGGTCAGCAGCAGTTGGGCAAAGACCAGACCGCGCTCACCCAGCAGCGCAAGGATCTGGACGCGGCGTGGGACAAGCAGCGCGCCGACCTGGCGGCGGGCAAGCTCGATGTCGCTGGGCTGATCGGTACCGCGATCGACACCGGCCGCTACCGGCATGACCTGGCCGAATACAACCAGCGGCGCGACGATGTGTACGCCGCGACCGATGAACTGCGCGCGGCGACCGGGCACGACGACCTGAGCCTGGGCGAGCCTGGTTCGGGCGGAGCCGGTGCCTCGTGCGGCTCCAGCGGCGCGTTCACCGAATGCGCCGCGGTCACCGACAGCTGGGCAAGTGGTTCAGACCAGACCAGTTGCAAGGGCCTGACCGGGGTCTCGGATTGCACCGCCTCGGCCGGCTCGGACGCGGCATCCGGCTCGGCCTCGGGGCAATGCTCGATTGACGGCGTCTGTAAGACGGCCGCGACCTACGGGGCAGACACCGCGAGCTCCAGTTGCAAACCCGGCGCCTACTGCCAGACCACCAGCCACGCCAGCTGGGCTGGAGCCGAGACGGACTGCTCGGCCAGCGACGGCTGCGCGGGCGACACCACCTCCGCACCGGACGCTTCCGCCTCCGCCCAGGCCGTCCCCGCCACCGCCACCGCCACCTGCCAGGGCGACTGTTCCTTGCAGGCCAACTCCAATGCCGGCGGGGTGGCCGAGGTGAGCTGCCAGGCCACCGCCGGTGCTTGCGACACGCACAGCACCGGCACCCGCACCACACCCGCACCCCAGAGCCCCGACCAAGCCACAGCCGATCCTTCGGCTGGTGTCGCGAGCGCGCGGCACACAGAGGCGAGCTCGAAGTGCCAGTCCAACTCGGGCAGCTGCGATGCGTTCAGCTCGACCGATCCCGGCCACACCGGCAACCCGGAGGCCGCCGGACAGGCCGCGGCGAACGTCTACTGCGGCGGCCAGGCCGGCTGCACCGGATCCGGCTCGACCAAGACCAGCACCGACGCGGCCAGCGGCACCGGGGCGAAGCGGCACGGGGAGGCCGAGTCCAGCTGCACCGTGACCGCCGGTTCCTGCCACACCGGTGACGACGCGCAGGCCGACAACCCGCTGCTCACCATCGCCGCGCCGACCACAGCCGCCAGCTGGTGGGACCAGATCACCGGCCGCGCTCCGAGCCAGCCGACGTCAACCACGGTCGACGGCGACGCGCGCGGCGAGGGCACCGCGCAGGCCGAGGTGGACTGCGCCGGCGTGACCGGCTGCTCGGGCACCAGCCAGACCCGCACCGCCGCCAGCGTGACCGCCGCCCCCACCGAGCCGGGCGAGCCCGGCGCCACCCGGGAAAGCAGCGGCCAGGACTCCTGCACCGTCACCGCCGCCGACGGCTGCACCAGCCAATCCCACTCCCGCGCCGACGACCAGCTGGCCAGCCCCGCCAGCCCGAACGGCGGCCTGGAGGCAGTCGGCTCGGAGTTCGACACGCTGCGCGCGCTGGGCTGGCTCCCCGCCTCCGGCGCCTGGCGCGCTACCGCCGGTGAGGTCAGCCCGTTCGACGGCGGCGACGATGCGCCACACTCCCCCGCCGGTGGCGGGGTTCTGCTCGGCACCGGCAGTGGCACGGGGGCTGGCGCCGGCGGGTCCGGTGGGTCCGGTGGGTCCGGTTCGGGCAATGGTTCGGCGGGGGCAAATGCGAGCAGGGACGGGGCCGACATAGAACTTGCCGGTTGCGGTGCTCTCGCCGACTGCGCTGGTCGCTCGCCGAAGCCGACGGCCCCCGCCACGGCGCAGCCTCGTGGACCACCGGCGGCCGACACCCTCCAGACCACCCCTGCTCCCGCTCGCCAGGTGTCGGCCTCTAGCCAGGCCGGCAGCCAACTCACCTGCACCAGCTCCGCCCGGTGCGATGGGCAGTCCATCAGCCAGACCAGCGGTTCGGCCTCCGGCGACGTACCGCGCAAGGACAGCACCAGCGAATCCACCTGCAACTCCCGCGGTGGCACCGGCTGCTCCACCAACTCCCAGACCGAGGTCGCCAACCGCGCGACGACCACCCCGGTCGACAAGATCACGGCAACCCCCGCCACCCCGCCCGATAGCCAGCGCTCCCCCCAGGCCGGGTCGGCACCCCTCGGCGAAGGCCAGCCGGTCAGCGTCTCGCATGCCACCGCCGACGGCGGCTGCCCGACCGGAACGACCGATTGCGCCGCCCAGACCCGCAGCGCGACGACCTCGCTGGACCTCGCGGTGTCGGACCGACGGGCCGGTTCGGACAGCACCGCAAACTGCGCAAGCTCCGGCGCGGGATGCGTGACCCCATCCCACTCCGATGCCTCGAGCGCCCCGGACTACGTCGTCTACGACGCGGTGACCCGCAAGCCGCTCGCCGAGCAGCCGACCCGAGGCGCTACCAGCAACTCCGGCTCCGACGCCCACCTGACCTGCACCCAGGACTGCTCCTCACCGCAGACTCAGACAGGCCAGACCCAGCTCGACAAGGCCCAGCCGGCCAGTCCAACCAGCCAGACAGACAAGGCCGGCCAGGCCCGGCTGGTCAGCCAGACCCGCCCGGCCGGCCAGGTCTCCAACTGGTTCAACAACGGCGCCAACAACCACGGCAACGGCAACAACGGCAACAACAACACTGGGTTCTTCAACACCGGTGACGCCAACCTCGGCAACCACAACCAGGGCAACTCCAACATCGGCAATGCCAACGTCGGCAACGCCAACCGGGGTAACGCCAACGTCGGGAACAGCAACGTCGGGAACGCCAACCGGGGTTCCTACAACGTAGGTGACTCCAATGTGGGCAGTGCCAACCTGGGCAACGCCAACGTCGGGAACGGCAACCGCGGCAACAGCAACGTCGGGAACGCCAATGTCGGCAGCTTCAACCGAGGCAGCGAGAACGTAGGCAACTCGAACGTCGGAGACCGCAACGGGGGTAACAGCAACCGGGGTTCCTTCAACCAGGGGAACTCCAACGTCGGTAATTCCAATGTCGGCTCCTACAACCGAGGCAACAGCAACGTCGGCAACGCCAACGTCGGCAGCTACAACCGAGGCAACTCCAACATCGGCAACGCCAACGTCGGCAGCTACAACCGAGGCAACTCCAACATCGGCAACGCCAACGTCGGCAGCTACAACCGAGGCAACTCCAACATCGGCAACAGCAACGTCGGAGACTCAAACGTTGGGGATCGCAACAGGGGCAATGCGAACCACGGCAACGACAACGTCGGCAACCGCAACCAGGGCAATGCCAACCACGGCAACGACAACATCGGCAACAGCAACCGCGGCGACCGCAACCACGGCGATGACAACCAAGGGAACGACAACGTCGGCAACCGCAACGTCGGGAACCGCAACGCCGGCGACGACAACCGCGGCGATGACAACGCCGGCAACAACAACCAGGGCAACAACAACATCGGGAACAACAACCACGGCAACGACAACGCCGGCAACGACAACCGCGGCAACGAGAACATCGGGAACAACAACCGCGGCGACCGCAATACCGGCGACGACAACCAGGGCAACGACAACCTCGGGGACCGCAACCACGGCGACCGCAATACCGGTGATGACAACCAGGGCAACGACAACACCGGCGATCGCAACCACGGCAACAGCAACACCGGGAACGACAACCGGGGCGATCGGAACACCGGCAACAACAACAAGGGCAATGACAACACCGGGAACGACCTCAACGGCAACAACCAGAAGAGCCCCGGCGAGATCCTGACCGACCCCCGGTTCCTGGCCGGCGTGACCGTCAACGGTCTGAAGAACTTCAAGCGAGCCGAGGGCACGTTCAACGACGCGGCCAAGCGGCATACCGAGCGCGCCAACGCGGCCCGCGCCAGCGGCGACTGGGCCACGGTCGCCAAGGAGGAGCGGCTGGCCTCCCGCTACCGCGGCTTCTCCAAGGAGCTGACCTTCCTGACTAGCCAGCACCCGAAGGGCACTCCGCTGCTGGAGCGGTTGCGCTACCCGCTGGCCAACATGCCGGATCGCGTGCAGAAGGGCTTGGCGAGATCGGTGTTCGACCCCATCAACCGGCCCAACGGTGCGTTCGGTGGGGACAACCGCAAGGAGCTCGCCCGCCGGGGCCTGACCAAGGTCGGCGGCGTCACCACGCTGGCGTTCAGCGCCTACGACATGTACCAGTCGATCAAGGCCGGCGACTCGGTGCCGCACGCGGCGCTCAAGACCGGTAGCTCGGTAGCGATCAGTGCGGCCGCTGGCGGTCTGACCCAGGCCGCGGTGGCCGCCGGGCTGTCCGCGTTGGCGGTGCCCGGCGCCGGCTGGGCGGTCGGGGCTGGGATCCTGGCCGGTGCCGGGGCTTCCTATCTGCTCACCAAGTACGACGTGCCCAACAAGATCGCGGACGCCGGGGTCGCGGCCGGTAAATGGGTTGGCAACCGCGCCGGGGACGCCGGCCGAGGCATCGCCAACGGCGCGAAAGCGGTCGGGAAATTCTTCGGATTTTGACCGGGAGCTCAGCTGATGATCCGACTCGATACCCTCCGCCCGTGACAGCGCCGCCGCCTCGGCCCGATCGGAGCAGCGGCGAACCCCGCCCCCCGCGTGCGCCCAGCGTGGTCGGAGCATGGGCCGGCCAGCGCTCCCGAGGCCGCCGAACCACCAGCCGGAACCCCGCCCAGGCGCAGACCTGGTTCTCCCTGGCCGAGCCGATCCTCGAGCAGGCCCAGGCTCGCCGCCGTCACCCCCTGCGGTTCGCGGCGGGCTACCCACTGCTGTGCGGGCTGGGGCTGGCTGTCCTGGCCGGCCTGTTCCTGCTGGTCAATGCCCTACGCGAGGAGAACTACGACCTCGGTGGGGACGCCGCCGCGTTCGCCGTGATCATTGTCGCGATAACTGGGGGCTTCGTCGGGGTGCGCTACCTGCAGCAGCGCAACCAGCTCGTGTATGCCGGCGCCGCCTGGGCCGGTGACGGCGACGGCCGCGACCAGTGCGTCACGACCTACGACCTGGCCCGCATCGCCGCAAAGGACGCCCCAGGGCCGGCCGCCGCACTGCTGATCACCGGCGCCAACGGCGTCACCCTGCAGCTCCCGCTGGGGCTGCTGGAAGCCAACCCCGCCCTGTGGGACCTGCTCTACAACGGGCTGCGACACTCGGCCGCGGCCGGCGCCCAGGTCGACCCGGCCACCCGTGACCTGCTCAAACTGCCGGCACCCGACTGACGTATCTGGTCGATCGCCAATTCTGCTTTGCCTCAGCATCCACCGATGCTCTGATAGGGGCAGGGAACGGTCAGCGCCCGACCGCCTCGAAGGGACAACGGCATGTCCGCACCCGGAGTCAAGTCGAGTTCGGCGCTGGCGGCGGGGCCGGAATCCCGGGGTACCGCGTGGAGCTTGACCGGGCTGCTGGTGCTTCTCTACGTGGTCAACTGGGGCGACAAGGCGGTTCTCGGCATTGTCGCCCAACCACTGGCCGAGGAACTGGGGCTGTCCGCCTCGCAGATCGGCCTGGTGGCCAGCGCGTTCTTCTTGACCTTCACCGTGGGCGGGTTCCTCGCCGGGCTGGTGGCCAAGTTGATGGTGCTCAAGTGGGCGCTGGTGCTGCTCTCCCTCGGCTGGGCGGCGACCATGCTGCCCACCGTCTTCGCCGCGACGTTTGCCGTTCTGCTGATCAGCCGCATGCTCCTCGGCCTCGCCGAAGGTCCGTCGGCCGCGCTGATCTACACCGGTGTGTACTCCTGGCATCCGAGGGAGAAGCGCGGACTGCCCTCGGCCTGCATCACCGCCGGGGCGTCCATATCGAAGATCGCGGTCGCGCCGGCGCTGGCGCTCGTCGTCGCCGCCTGGGGCTGGCGCGCGGCATTCCTGACCCTGGCCGTCGTCGGCGTGGCCTGGTGCGCCATCTGGCTGCCGACCTGGAAGATCGGACCGTACGGCGAAGAGAAGGTCGCGAAGTCCAAGACCGCGAAGAGCTCGGTGCCCGATGTCCCCTGGATCCGGATCTTCCTGGTGCCCAGCTTCCTCGGCGGCGTGGCGGCGGTCTTCGCCATGTACACCGTGGTGACCGTGGTGCTGACCTGGCTGCCGTCCTACTTCGAGCTGGGGCTCGGCTACTCCCGGGTGCAGGCGGGGGTCATGTTCGGCTTCCCCAGCATCGCGAGCCTGGCGATGATGTTCGCCCTGTCCTGGGTGGGTGACCGGTTGATCGCCCGCGGCTCGACGTCCCGGGTGCTGCGCGGCCTGGTGCCCTCGGCCGGGCTGCTGCTCTGCGGACTGTCCCTGGCCGCGTTGCCCTACCTCGACGAGCCCTGGCTGGCGGTGGCCGTGGTCTCGATCGGCTACGGCTTCGGCTCGAGCATCTTCCCCATGCTCAATTCGGCGATCTCCGAAATTGTGCCGCCACAGCAACTGGCCGGCACTCTCGGAGTCTTCCTGGGCGTCATGTCAACCGGTGGCCTGCTCGGGCCGTACCTGACCGGGCTCATCGTGGACCTCGCCGATTCTCCGGCCGAGGGCTACGCGTCCGCCTTCCAGATCTTCGGCATCCTGGCGGTCATCGGCGCGGTCATCGCGCTGTTCACCGTCAACCCGGAACGCGACAAGATCCGACTGATGGGCACCCCCGTCCCAGCGGCCAACCCGAGCTGAAGGCATCAGATATAGCGGTCCAGGTTCCGCGGGCATCGGTTTCCGCTGGTGGCGATAACCGATGGCCGGCAAGCGGTCGCAGACCTACCGTGGCCGCATGCACTCACCGATCACGGGCACGGCCGCCGGCGTGCCGTTCACCGCGCTGCCGCCGGCCGACAACGGCGCCGCGCCGCTGATCGTCACCTGGCACATGCTGGACGCGCCGAGGTCGGACGCCGCGTTCGCTGCCGCATTGCCGATGAACGACCTGCCCGCGTGGCGGGTGCACCTCGGCATGCCGATGTGCGGGGCGCGCATGGTCGATGGCCGCACGGACGCGGTGGTGGAGCTGTTCCAGAAGGACCCCCTGATGTCCTTCCTGTACCCGTTCGCTCGACAGGCGACCGAGGAGTTCCCGGCCGCGCTGGCGTCGATCCGTGCGCAGCTGCCAGTCGATGACGGCCCGATCGGCGTACTTGGCGGCTCACTGGGAGGGGCCGTCGCGCTGCGGATCCTTGCCGACACCGAAATTCCGGTATTCGCCGGCGCCGTCGTGAACGCCGCCATCAGGATGCGGTCCGTCGTTGACCTGTTCCCGGGCGACTACCCGTATGACGCCGAGTCCGAGAAGGCCGTCGACAGCCTGGACTCCGTCGCCAAGGCGGGCATCATCGCCGGTCGCGCGCCGTTGCTGGTCGTCAGCGGAGAGTTGGACCACCCGGCGCTGCGTGCCGATGCGCTGGACCTCGTCGACGCATTGGGGGAACGGTCTGAATTGCTGTCGATTCCTGGGTTGGCGCATCCGCTCGCCGACGAGCCCGGGATCGAGCCCGCGCCGCAGCTGCCACTGGCCCGCGAGGTCGATGCCGGCCTGGCCAGGTGGTTCCGACGCCAACTCGCTAATGCAGGCTGATCAACTCCGTCTCGGCGGGTGCCCGTGTCCGCTCCTTTGCGGGTGTCGGCGGGTCAGCCGGGCAGCGTGGCGGCGCGTTCCATGTCGTGCAGCATCCGCACCCGGCGCCGGCAGTCCGGGTCGGTGCTGAACTGGGCGGTGAGGAACTCGTCGAGCACCTGTTCGGCGATCGCCGGCCCGATCAGCCAGGCGCCCAGGCAGACCACGTTCACGTCGTCGTGCTCGACGGCCTGGCGGGCGGTGTAGGTCTCGTGGGCGACCGCGGCGCGGATGCCGGGGATCTTGTTCGCCGCGATGACGGCGCCGACCCCGGTCCCGCAGACCAGCACGGCCCGGGTGGCCTCGCCGGCGAGCACTGGTTGGCAGACCGCCTTGGCGACGTCCGGGAAGTCCACCGGCGTGTCGTCATAGGTTCCCACGTCGATCACCTCGTGGCCGGACCGCTCCAGCGCGCCGCGGATGTAGGCCTTGAGCGGGAACCCGGCGTGGTCGTTACCGAGTGCGACGATCATTCGTCCCTCCAGTCGGGGAGCTGGGACACTGGCCCAGTATGCGGCGTGAGCGCGCGGGGCACGGTTCAGAACTCGCCGGCCGCCCGTACCAAGGGGCGCAGCTGGTCCCGCTGCTCCTCGGGCAGGAACTCCTCGAAGCTCTCGTAGAGGTGCGCGCGTGCCGCGCGCACCGCGGTCGGCGAGTCCCGGTCCCGGATGGCCTCGTACATCTCCTGGTGGCGCAGGAACTGGTCGGCCTGAAACTGCTTGGGGTCGTCCCGGTGCGCGGAGCGTAGGCCGGCGAGCTTGATGGTCACCCCTCGGGCCACCTCGTTGCACACCGCGAGCAGGGGGTTTCCGATGCTGGCGTTGACCGCGTTGTGGAACGCCACATCGGCGGCGGCGAAGGCGTCGTAGTCCTTCTCCAGCGCGGTCCGCATCGCGGCCAGCTGCGCCTCGATCGCGGCCAGCTGGTCGTCCGACCGCAGCTGGGCGGACAGGCCCGCGACGTTGCCCTCGATCACCATCCGGAACTGCACCACCGCCAGCAGGTCGAGCTGCTCCAGGGCGACCAGCGAGGTGAGCGCCTTGTACAGGCTCTCGGTGGAGAACGGCAGCACCTCGGCACCGCCGCCGGGATCCGTGCGCCGGCTCCGGATCAGCCCACCGGCCTCCAGCACCCGCAGCGCCTCGCGCACGGTGGCCCGACTGACCCCGAACTGGGCCATCAGCTCCCGCTCGCTGGGCAGTCGCGCCCCGGGGACGAGCTGCCCGGTGTAGATGGCGTTCTCGACCTGCTCGACGATCACCTCGTACGCCCGGGTGGGCCTCGGAACCGGGGTGAACCGCAGCGTCTCGTCTTTGGACATGCCGCAACCTTCCTCGCCGTGCATCGCTCTCATTCTGGCGCGCGCCCAGTCTTGCGCCTGCCGCCAGGGGGATGCTTAGCTGCTGGTCTACTTGTCAGACCAGCTTGCCGCGGAGGTGTGTATGGCCGATCCGCCCGCGCTGTCCTCGGTCACCCGCAAGGTCATCTGGCGGCTGCTGCCGTTCATGATGCTGCTCTACCTGGTCAACTACGTGGATCGGGCGAACGTCGGATACGCGGCGACCAAGATGAACTCCGAGCTCGGGCTGTCCGCCGCCGCGTTCGGCCTCGGCGCCGGGATCTTCTACCTGGGCTACATGCTCTTCGAGGTGCCGAGCAACATCCTGCTGCACAAGGTGGGCGCGCGGATCTGGATCGCCCGGATCCTGATCACCTGGGGAATCGTCTCCGGCCTGACCTCCCTCGTGCAGGGACCAGTCAGTTTCTACCTGGTGCGCATCCTGCTCGGGGTCGCCGAAGCCGGCTTCTACCCCGGCATGATCCTCTACCTGACCTACTGGCTGCCCCGCCGACCGAGGGTCTTCGCCACCTCCCTGTTTGTCCTGGCCATTCCGCTGTCGAACGTGGTGGCCGCGCCGATCTCCCTGCCGATGGTGGCCCAGCCGCACATATTCGGGATCACCGGTTGGCGGTTCATGTTCCTGGCCGAGTGCATTCCGGCGATCGTGCTGGGCGTCGTCACGCTGTTCTGGCTGACCAGCCGACCGGAGCAGGCCAAGTGGCTGTCCCGGCCGGAGAAGGAGGTGCTGAGCGCGGCGCTGGATGCGGAGGCCGCCGAGACCACCCACACGGTCCGGCACTCGGTGGCCAGCGCGCTGCGCAGCCGGCGGGTGCTCGCGCTGTCCTCGGTGTACTTCGGGATCAACTTCGGCCTGGTGGCCCTGATCTTCTTCCTGCCGCAGATCCTGACCTCGTTCAAGCAGCAGTACGGCGCGAGCTACAGCCCGGTGCAGCTCGGCCTGCTCACCGCGCTGCCCTACCTCGTGTCGATCCCGGTGATGCTCGCCTGGGGCTGGCACTCCCGGCGGACCGGCGAGGCGACCTGGCACGTCGCGCTGCCGATGTTCGTCGGCGGGATCAGCACCTCGGCCGCGCTGTACATGTCCTCGCCCGGGCTCGCTATCGCGGCGATATCGGTGACCGCGACGGCGGTCTTCTGCGCGATCCCGGTGTTCTGGCAGCTCCCCTCGGAGTTCCTCACCGGGACAGCGGCCGCGGCGGCGATCGCGCTGATCAACACGATCGGCGTGTCCAGCAACTTCGTCGGCCCGTATCTCATGGGCTGGCTGCGCGACTCGACCGGCAGCTTCCGGCCGGGCATGTTCGTGATCGCCGGATTCATGGTGCTCGGCGGCATCCTCGCGCTAGCCCTGCGCCGGACCACCCGTCAACCCACCCCCGAGCCGACCGAGCGGCCCCTGCTGGCCACCTCGGCGCCCGGCCTGGAGTTCACCACGGAGGAGACCAGATGAGCACCACCGCCGACGTCCCCACCCTGCTCGCCAGGCAGACCGGCGAACCGCAGCTGCCGACCGTCCCCACCTTCTCCTCCAGCGCGGAGGAACGCACCCACCGCAAGCAACGGCTGGCCGCCGCCTTCCGGCTGTTCGCCAAGTTCGGCTTCGGTGAAGGCGTCGCCGGGCACATCACCGCGCGGGACCCGGACGAGCCACACCACTTCTGGGTCAACCCCTACGGCATGTCCTTCTCCCTCATCCGGGCCAGCGACCTGATCTGCGTGGACGAGCACGGCACGGTGATCCACGGCGATCGCCCGGTGAACCAGGCCGCCTTCGCCATCCACGGTGGCCTGCACGCCGAGCGCCCCGAGGTGATCGCCGCCGCGCACGCCCACTCGGTATTCGGCAAGTCCCTGTCCAGCCTGCGCTGCATGGTGGACCCACTGACCCAGGACGCCTGTGCCTTCTACCGCGACCACACCCGGTTCCAGGGCAAGGTGCTGGTCCTCGACTTCGAGGAGGGCAGGCAGATCGGCCGGAGCATGAACGGCGGGAAGGCCGCCATCCTGAACAACCACGGGCTGCTCACCGTCGGGCACACCGTGGACGAGGCCGCCTGGTGGTTCATCACCATGGAGCGCACCTGCCAGGCGCAACTGGCCGCGATGGCCGCCGGCGACCCGGTGCCGCTGAGCCACTCCGAGGCGTCCGAGGTGCAGGCCGAGATCGGCACCCCGTACGCCGGGTGGTTCCAGTTCCAGCCGCTCTACGACATGATCGTCAGCCAGCAGCCCGACCTGTTGGACTAGCTTCAGCCGGGCCGGCCAGCGCACCCCGCGTCAGGCTGGCTGGTCCCGGGCGATCGTGGTGATGCGCTCCAGCGAGGTGGCCGAGACCCGATACGAGGTACCGACGCGGATGGCGTCCAGCCGCCCGGTATGGATGTGTCGATACACCGTCATCTTCGACACGTTCAGCGCGGCCGCCGCTTCGGAAACTGAGTAGTACAAGTCTTGCCGCATCAAGGAACCCTCGCCTCACCGAACAATGACGGGCCATGCGCGGATACGTTGGTCGGAGCGCGCACGGCGCCGTCCACGGATGAACTGTCGGCAGGCGCCGCTCGTTGCCGCCTCGCCGTCCGGCCAGTGTGCCGGCGGCGACCATAAGGTCGAGATAAGAGAGCCCTAAATCCGCGGCGGCACTTGCGACCGGCGCTCTAGCGCGACTTCACCAAGGGTGCCGATGGACCTGGTTGTTCATCCGGTACCGCATCATTTCCCGCGCCATGTCGTACTCGCGCCCATGCGGCCCCCACTCATCCCGGGAGCCCGAGCCCGAGCCCGAACCGGAGCCCGATCCCGACCCGGAGTCGGCCGATCCATCGTCGTCGTCGTTGTCGTCGCTCGATGCCGAGCCACCCGCCGACCGGGCCGGGGCCTTCGACCGCTGCACCGGGGCCTCGGCCTCGGCCTCGGCGTCGGAGCGGCCGGCCGGCGTCGGCGGCGCCGGCGAGGCCGGTGCTGGGGCGACGGAAATGGCTGGGCCAGGGCCGGTGCCCACGGTCAGGGGGGCGGGCGCCGGGGCGTGGCTGCCGACCACGGCGAGCACCACGAGCACGAGCGAGAGACCGAACAGGCCACACAGGATCGCCACAACCCAGGTCCGACACAGCTGGAACTCCCGCGACTGGCCGCGACTCGGATGCAGCGACTCAGGGATCCGACGGGCTAACTGACGCAGCGTCACGGGAAGCCGACCCAGGTGGGCGGCGCTCCGGGGCCCGGGAGGTGCATTCAACGTGCGGGGACGTGCGTTCAACGGGACGGTGCTGGACTCCCCCAGCCCCGCCCTCTCCGTCGCGTTGGGCACATCTGGCTTAACGATCTGGGCCGATCGAGGTGACTCAATTCCGCCGAATGCCGCGAGCCGGCGCGGGAAGCATCGCCGACTCCCGCTACTCTGCCGCCGTGCCACATGTCCTTGTGATCGAGGACGACGCCGACGTTCGTCGCGGGCTGATGCGGTCGCTGGCCGTGGCGGATATCGCGGCGACGTCCGCCTCCACCGGGATGGCCGGGCTCCAGGCAGCCCTGGAAACCGCGCCTGACCTGATCGTGCTGGATCTCGGCCTGCCCGACATCCAGGGCAACGAGGTGCTGCGCATGGTCCGCGCGGTGAGCGAGGTGCCGATCATCGTGGCGACCTCGTGCGACGAGGAACGCCAGATCGTCACCATGCTCGACGCCGGCGCCGATGACTACCTGGTCAAGCCGTTCGGCGGCGAACAGTTCGTCGCGCGCATTCGGGCCACCCTGCGGCGCGGCCGGCTGGACACCCGAAAGCCCAAGCCGGCGCTGTCGATCGGCGGGCTGGTCATCGAGCAGTCCGCCCGCGCGGCCACCTTGGATGGGAAGGACCTGCGGCTCGCCCCCAGGGAATTCGACATGCTGTACTACCTCGCCGAACGCCACGGCGAGGTGATCACCAAACGGGAGCTGCTGACCGAGGTGTGGCAGGTCCCGTTCAGCGGAACCGACAAAACCGTCGACGTGCACCTGTCCTGGCTGCGGCGCAAGCTCGGCGAGAGCGCCCAGTTCCCGCGCTACCTGCACACCGTGCGTGGCGTCGGCTTGCGGCTGTCCGCGCCGACGAGCTGAGGCAGCGTGCGCGGGCAACTCATCGGCGTCGTACTGGCCGCGCTGTCGGTTGTGCTGCTCACCTTCCTGATCCCGGTGCTGATCATGGTGCAGCGGGATGCCCAGCAGCGGGTGACCTTGACCGCACTGCAGCAGGCGGCGGAGTTGGCCCCGTTGGCTCGCTCGCTGGCTCCCTCGGCCCTGCCCACCTACCCCGAGCGCGGATTCGCCGTCTCGATCCTCACCGCAAACGGCCAGCTCATCGGGGTGCCCACGCCCCGATCCCCCGGGATCCAGGCCGCGCTGTCGTCCTGCCGTTCGTCCACCGGTGACCTGGACGGCGGGGTTGAGGTCCTGCTGCCGGTCCGCAACGGGTCGGGCTGCGACGCCGTGGTGCGGGTCTTCGCCGGTGAGGAGGCTATGGGAGCCGGTTCGAACCTGCTCACGGTGCTGAGCCTGTGCCTGGGAGCCACCTCCGCGCTCGTCGCGGTCCTACTGGCCGAGCGCCTGGCCCGGGGGCTGCTGCGTTCCGTCGCCGACCTGGCCGCCGCCGCCGACCGGATAGCCGATGGAGACCTGGCCGCCCGGGTCACACCGGACGGCCCGGCGGAGATCCGGCGCGTCGGCGACCAGCTCAACCACCTGGCCATCCGGGTGGATCACCTGCTCGACGAGCGCAGCCAGCGCAGCGCGGATCTCACCCACCGGTTGCGGACTCCACTCACCGCGCTGCGGCTGGACATCGATGCGATTCCGGACTCCCCGGCGACCCGGCGGCTGCTCGCCGACTACGACAGCGTCAACCGGGCGGTGAACGAGGTGATCCGGATGGCGCGGCGCCCCCCGGCACCGGCCAGCCTGCGCTGCTGCGATGTGACACAGCTGGCCCGGGAACGGGTGGAGTTCTGGGCCGCCCTGGCCGACGACACCGGACGGGCGATCCAGCGCCAGCTACCCGCCGCACCGATCTATGTGCGGGCCAGCGCGGCCGACCTGGAAGCCAGCTTCGACGCGATCCTGAGCAACGTATTCGCGCACACCGAGCCCGGCGTGCCGTTCTGGGTCAGCGTGGTGCCCGGGAGACAGGGCGGAGCCCGGGTGAGCGTGGACGACGCGGGCCGCGGTTTCTCCGATTTCGCCGCCATCCGACGTGGCCACTCCAGCACGTCCTCCACCGGGCTGGGCCTGGACATCGCGCGCCAGACCGCGGAGGAGTCCGGCGGGAGGCTCCGTATCGGCCGCTCACCCCAGGGCGGGGCCCGGGTGGAGCTGGACCTGGGCGGGGCGCGGGCGGCCAACCAGGTAAACATATTCTCCGCCAGGCGCTGAACCCCCAGAATGACCCGAAGCTGAGCAGGGACCGACCTGGCGGACCGCAGCCGCCGTGACAGGTCCACCCCCGCTCAGGGGAGGCCAGCGGGCATGCTGCACGTCACACTCCTCGGCGAACAGTCGATCATCGACGTCGCGACCGGCACCACCCGGACGCGGTCGTCGCGCACCATCGCGCTGGTCACCTACCTCGTGCTGCACGCCGGATCGCCGCAGTCGCGCCAGCGGATCGCCGGGATGTTCTGGCCGGACTCGACCGACAGTCAGGCGCTGACGAACCTGCGCCGCGAGCTGCACAGCCTGCGCCACATCCTGGGCGAGGAGCGGTGCCTCCTGGTGACCTCGACCGACCTGTGCTGGCGGGACACCCCGACCGCCCGCGTCGACGTGCGATTATTCGACCTCGAGCGCAGGGGGGCGCTGGCCGCCGAGGCGGCTGAGGACGCCGACAGCGCGCTCCGCCACGCGGACGCCGCGCTCGCCGAGTACCAGGGCGAACTGCTGCCGGGCAACTACGACGACTGGCTGCTCGAGGCGAGGTCCGAGCTCCAACAGCAGTGCGTGGAGCTGTGCGGGCTGATCTGCCAGACCCGGATCCGCCGGGGCGAGCTCACCAGGGCACTCGACGCCGCCCGCCGCCGCATCCAGCTGCAACCGCTGGACGAGGTCGGCTACCGGGTCCTGATGGGGCTGCACGCCGACCTCGGCGATCGAGCCTCCGCCATCAGCACCTACCACAACTGCGCGTCGGTTCTGGAGCGCGAGCTCGGCGTCCTGCCCGATCAGGCGACCAGGGCGGCGCTACAGCGCCTGATGGCCAACCAGCGGCCGGTCAGCAGCCGTCGCGGGCCGAGTGAGCCGGCCACCGGGCTACCGGAGCTGGCCGGGCCGAGTGAGCTGGCCGCCGGGCGATCGGAGCCGGCCGCCGGGCGGTCCGGGTTGGCCGCCGCCCAGCTCGTCGGCCGGGCGCCGGAGCTCGCCGCGCTGCACGAGGTGTGGCGCACCGCTGCCGAGGGTCGCCCGAGCATGGCCATCGTCCGAGGCGGCGCGGGGGTCGGCAAGACCCGGCTGCTCGCCGAGATCGCGCAGCTCGCCCGCAGGCAGGGCGCGGTGGTGGCCAGCAGCCAGTGCTTCGGGACCTCCGGGCGCCTCGCGCTCGCGCCGGTCGCGGACTGGCTGCGCAACCCGGCATTCCGATCGGCGACCACGATGCTCGACTCGGTCTGGCGCGACGAGGTGGACCGGCTGGTGCCCGCCGAAACCGCCCGGGGCGAGCCGGCGCCCAGCTCTCGAGCCATGGTCGACGCGTGGCAACGACACCGCTTCTTCGAGGGCGTGACCCGGGCGCTGCTCGGTGTCGACCGTCCCACCCTGCTCGTCCTGGACAACCTGCAGTGGTGTGACCAGGAGACGCTGGCGTTCCTCACCTTCTACCTCGGGTACTCCCCCGATGCGCCCGTTCTGGTGGCCGGGACGCTGCGCATCGACCAGCGGGACTCCGAACCCGAGCTCGGGGACTGGACCGTCCGGATGCGCGCCACCGGCGCGCTCACCGAGCTATCCCTCAACCCGCTGGAGGTGGCCGACACGGCACGCCTCGCCGAGGCGATCCGGGGGCGGCCGCTGCTCGACGGCGACCAGAGCCTGCTGCAGGCGGCGACCGGCGGATTCCCGCTGCACATCGTCGAGGCGGTACGCACCGTGGTGGACCTGGGCAGCACGCCGCTGCCGGGGGGCGACCTCGCCGCGGTGCTGCGCAGCCGACTGGCGCAGACCACCCCGGCCGCCCAGGAAGTGGCCGGGCTCGCCGCCGCGGTGGGGCGGGACTTCACCCTGGACCTGCTCGCCGAAGCCAGCGACCTGGACGCCGACAGCGTGGTGCGCGCGGTGGACGAACTGTGGCGGCGCAGGATCATGCACGAACGCGGGGCCAGCTACGACTTCTCCCACGACCTGCTCCGCGACTCGGCGTACGACCAGGTCAGCCCACCCAAGCGGTGGCTGTTGCACCGGCGTCTCGCGCAGAGTCTGGAGTTGCTGCACGCGAACGACCTGGGCCCGGTCTCCGCCCAGCTCGCGGAGCAGTACGCGCGGGGCGGGCGGCCGGATCGGGCGGTGGCGTACTACCGGCAGGCGGCCGAACTCGCATCTCGGATGTTCGCCCACGCCGAGGCGACCCGCATGCACAACGAAGCGCTGTCGATCGTGCGCGCGGGGCCGGCCGGGCGCGACGCCGACCGCCAGGAGCTCGACGTCCTGGAGGCCATGGCGGCACCGCTCAACGCCCGATACGGCTACTCCTCCCGGGAGCTGCAATCCGTGTTGGAACGCTCGATCGTGCTGGCCGAGTCGCTGGGCCGCACCGACTCGGTGCTCAACGGCTTGGTCGGCTTGTTCGCATCCCAGTTTGTGCAGGGCCGGATCGCGGACGGCCACCAGACCGCGGCCCGCGCGGTGGCCGTCGCCGAACCCGGCACCGAGTCGAGCGGCTCGGCCCATTTCGCCTGCGGCGGGTCGTCGGTCCACCTGGGCAGCCCGGCCGAGGCATTGCGGCATTTCGAGATCGCCGCCGCGCTGGCCGGCAGCGAGTCACTGACCATCGGCACCCGACCGGACGTGCACACCCGAGCGTGGGCGGCACACGCGCACTGGCTGTTGGGCCACGACGAGCTGGCCCTGTCCAGCTGCCGTGACGCGGTCCGGATGGCCCGGTCGGCGGTCGACCAGCCTTACAGCCTCGCCGTGGCGCTGGGCTACGCCGGCATCACCCACCAGATGCGCGGCGACCAGGCCGAGCTGCGCCGCGCGGTGGGCGAGCTGCGGGAGCTCTGCGACCGGTACGGCTTCAGCTACTACCGCGACTGGGGGCTGGTCCTGGACGGCTGGTGCCGAGGCGACGAGTCGGGCGTGCAGCTCGCCCGGCGCGGCATCGACAACCTCAAGTCGGACGGGTCGTTCGCCCGCATGCCCTACTGGTTGGCGCTGCTGGCCGACCTGCTGGTGCGGACCGGAGAGCCCGATGCGGCCCGCTCGACCCTGGACGCCGCCTCGGTCGGCGGATGGGCCCGGTACGACCTGTGGTGGCTGCCCGAGGTGATGCGGATGCGCGCCGCCCACGACCCTGACCCGGAACAGGCCATCTCCCGACTGCGCTCCGCCGCCCGGCTGGCCGCCGGCCATGGCAGCCTGGCCCTGCTCCGGCGCTGCGAGCACGACCTCGCCGAGCGCGGCGCTCGCCCGGAACTGCCCGGCGTTCGTCCGGAACTGCCCGGCGTTCGCCCGGAGGCCTCCGTCGAGCCGGTCCCACGAACGCTGGGCGAACGCCACGGTTCCTAGCCTTCCGCAGCGGGAAATCGAGACCCCCACCGGAGGCAGAGCCAGATGACCACCACACCGATCGAGGTCAGTCCCACCGCGTACGACGAGCTCGCGGCCACCCTGCGCGGGGACCTGATCACCCCGGATGACCAGCGGTACGACGAAGCACGAGCCGTCTACAACGCCATGATCGACAAGAAGCCGGCGGCGATCGTCCGCTGCCGGGACACCGCCGACGTGGTGGCCTGCGTGCGTTTCGGCCGGACCCACAACCTCACCCTGGCCATCCGAGGCGGCGGCCACAACGCGGCCGGTTTCGGTGTATGGGACGACGCGCTGGTCATCGACCTCTCACTGCTGCGCAGCACCACCGTGGACCCGGACAACCACACAGTGCGCGTTGACCCCGGGTGCACCTGGGCCGACGTGGACCACGCCACCGTGGCGTTCGGCATGACCACGCCGTCCGGCTTCCTCGGTTCCACCGGCGTCGCCGGCCTCACCCTCGGCGGCGGAATCGGCTACCTGTCCCGGCGCTTCGGGCTGACCGTGGACAACCTGCTCTCCGCCGACGTGGTGCTCGCCGACGGCACGTTGGTCACGGCCAGCGAGAACTCCCACAGCGACCTGTTCTGGGCCCTGCGCGGCGGCGGCGGGAACTTCGGCGTAGTCACCTCCTTCACGTTCCGCTGCCACGACATCGGCGAGCACGGCGTGATCATCGGCGGGCCGGTGCTGTACGACCTCGCCGACACCGCCGAGGTGATGCGCTGGTACCGGGAGCTGCTGCCGTCGCTGCCCGAGGAGCTCAGCGGTTGGATCGGCACGCTGACCATCCCGCCCGCCCCGCCGTTCCCGGAGGAGCTCTGGGGCCGCAAGGCGTGCGGCATCGTGTGGTGCTACACCGGCTCGCACGAGCGGGCCGACGAGGTGCTCGAGCCGATCAAGGCCTTCGGTTCGCCGTTGGTGGTCGGGCTGCACGACATGCCGTTCAACGTGCTGCAGACCGCGTTCGACGCCCTCTACCCCGCGGGGCTGCAGTGGTACTGGCGGGCGGACATGTTCGAGGAGATCTCCGACGAGGCGATCGCCATCCACTGCAAGTACGGCGCGCTGCTGCCGACCGGCCATTCCACCATGCACCTGTACCCGATCGACGGCGCGGCCAGCCGGGTGCGGGAGGACGCCACGGCGTTCGCGTACCGGGGCGGCGGATGGGCCGGGGTCATCGTGGGTGTCGACCCGGACCCGGCCAGCGCCGAGTCCATCTCCCAGTGGGCCCGGGACTACTGGGACGAGCTGCACCCGACCTCCGCCGGCGGCGCCTACGTGAACTTCATGATGAACGAGGGCGAGGACCGGGTCAAAGCCTCCTACCGGGGCAACTACGACCGACTCGTCCAGGTCAAGAACCGCTACGACCCGGACAACACGTTCCGCGTCAACCAGAACATCCGGCCCACTACCCGGGGTTTGTAGGTGCGGACCCGAACCTGTGCCCCGGCGGTGCGGCGGGCGGACATATCCGGCATCGCCTACGGCTTCATGGCTTCCCAGGCGCTGTTCGCCGCGCTGGAGATCGGCCTGTTCAGCCACCTCGCCGCCGGGCCACGCACCGTCGACGAACTGATCGGCGTGAGCGGGGTCGCGCCGAACCGGTTGCGGACGCTGCTGCACGCGCTCGTCGGCCTCGGCCTCATCGTGGCCGACGAGCACGGATACGGCAACGCGCCAGCCTCCGACCGATACCTGGTGCGCGGCGCGCCCGGCGACTTCGGCGAGTACTTCCGGCTCCAGATCGCGCAGCAGATCTATCCCGCGTTGCTGCACCTGGGCGCCGGGCTGCAGGGCACCGGTTCGGCGTTCGGCACGTTCACCGACCTTCTGTCCCGACCGTACGAGGCCCGCATCTTCACCTCGGCGCAGCACGCCGGGTCGCTCACGGCGGCCAGGGCGCTGGCCGAGCGGGTGCCGATGGAGCATGCGCGCACGCTGCTGGACGTGGGGGGCGGCAGCGGAGCGTTCGCCATAACGCTGTGCGGGCGCAACCCGAGGCTGCGCGCGACCGTGCTCGACTTCGCCGCCGTCACCGAGGTGGCCCGGGAGTACCGCGACGCGGCCGGGCTGGCCAGCCGCATCGCCCTGCTCGGCGGCGACGCCGTGCACACGCCGTGGCCGCCGGACCAGGACATCGTGCTGATGTCGTACCTGCTCAGCGCGATCGGGGACGGGGAGATCGACGTCGCGCTGGCCAAGGCGTACGCCTGCCTGCGCCCGGGCGGACTACTCGTCGTGCACGACTTCATGCTCGACGACGACGAGGCCGGACCGGCGCTGGCCGCCCTGTGGTTCCTGCAATACATCGCCTACCGCTCCGACGGGGTGTCGTTCTCCGCGCGGAGCCTGGCGGCCCGGCTGGTCGACGCCGGCTTCGCCGCCTCGGACGGCGAAGCGCTCATCCCCGAGATCACCAAGGTGATCCTGGCCAGGAAGGCGGCCGCCTGATGACCACGACCCGACCCCTCGCCGTGGGGATCACCCCGCTGGAGACCCGCCGAGACGTCGTCGTGCGCCTCGCCGAACGGGCCGAAGAGCTCGGCTACGCGGCGTTTTTTGTCGCCGAGGCGTGGGGCCACGACGCGTCGGTGCTGTTGGCCGAGGTCGCCACGCACACCGACCGGATCCAGATCGGCACCGGCGTGATCAACGTCTGGGGCCGAGGCGCGGGGAGCATCGCGATGCTGGCCGCCAGCCTTGACGAGCTGTCCAGCGGCCGGTTTGTGCTCGGGCTCGGCGCGGGCAGCCCGCAGCTCGCCGAGGGGCTGCACGACGTCGCGTTCCGCGCCCCGGTGAGCCGGCTGGAAGCGACCACCCAGCAGGTGCGGCGGCTGCTCGACGGTGAGCGCATCATCCCCTCGGAACCCGGCGGGAGCAGGCCGCTGCGCCTTGGCGTGCTCCCGCCCTCCCGGGTGCCGATCAACCTGGCCGGGCTCGGGCCACGCGCGGTCCGGGTCGCCGGCCAGCACGCGGACGGCTGGTACCCGTTCCTGCTGCCGGTCTCCTCGCTCAAGGCGGCCGAGGCGGACCTGCACGCGGGAGCGGCCCTCGGTGAACCCGGCCGGCCGCTGCCTCAGATCTGCCCCGGCATCCCGGTAGCCGTCTCGTCCGACCCGGCGCGGGCCCGCGCGACCGCCGTCTGGTGGGTGGCGTTCTACCTGACCAGCATGGGCCCGCTGTACGCCAACACACTGCGCCGACTGGGCTTCGGCGGCGCCGTCGACGACGTGCTCGCGGCGAACCCGACCCGCGGCGGCACCCCGGAGATCCCGGAGTCGGCGGAGATGCTGCTCGACGAACTCACCCTCTGGGGAACGGCGGCCAACGCGCGGGCGGGTCTGGACCGGTGGTACGACGCGGGCGCCGACATGCCCGTCGTCGTCCTGCCGCCCAACCAGAGCGCGCACGAACTCGAGGACCTGCTTGAGGCGCTGCGCCCGACCGCGCTGGTCCCCGCCGATTCCGGACCGAACAGGTGGTACCCGTGATGATCGATCAGCACGGCCCCGACACGGTGGACTGGCGAGTGGTCGACGAAGGCTGGGGGCGCAGAGCCGTCGACTTCGCCACGCTCAGCGAGCCGGGCAACTGCCGGGAGTACGTGGCCGTGCATCAACGGCTCGGCGTCAGCGAGGGCGACCGGCTCCTCGACATCGCCTGCGGCTCCGGTCTCGCCGTGGAGCTGGCCAGGGCGCGGGGTGCCGAGTGCGCCGGCATCGACGCGTCGAGCCGGTTGGTCGCGGTCGCCCGCGACCGGAACGCGGGCGCCGACATCCGGGTCGGCGACATGCACGCGTTGCCCTGGGAGGACGCGAGCTTCGACGTCGCGACCAGCTTCCGGGGGATCTGGGGTACCACGCCGGCGGCGGTGGACGAGATTCACCGCGTGCTGGTGCCCGGCGGCCGGTTGGGCCTGACCGTGTGGGGGCACATCAAGTTCTCCCCCGGGGCGTGGGCGCTGGCACCGTTCCGGATGGCCGATTCGGCGAAGGTGCGCAACCAGGCGGCGATGCAGCTCAGTCGACCCGGCGCGGGCGAGGAGTTCCTGTCCCGGTGCGGTTTTGTGGACATCAAACGGGTCGACGTGCCGTTCGTGTGGGAGTTCGCCGACCCGGAGCTGTTCGCCCGGGCGCTGGCCTCCACCGGGCCCGCGTACGAGGCGATCCAGAACGTCGGGGAGGCGGCCTTCATCGAGGCGGCGACCCATCAGGCCCGCCAAGCCGTGCGGGACGGCCTCCCGCTGCGCGCCCCGCTGGCCGTGGTCGGTTATCTCGCCCGAAAGCCAACCTGATCCGAGACTCTGGGCAACGGCCCGCGAGTCGGCGCTCTCAGCACACTGTGTCGCGGGTTTCAGCACACCCACCGCAGCGGCCCTCCTCGATGGCTATCCCGGCCGAGGTCAGTTGGGTTATGACGTCGGCCACCGGCTCGTCGACCACCAGGCAGATGTCCGCCGAACCCGGGGTCGGGCGCACCGCCTTGGGCTCGAACTCCCTGCCCACCTCATGCAGATTAATCTTGCTGGTGCCGAAGGCGAGCGCGGTGCGACCGTCGCCGAAGGTAACCGCCTCCATACCCAGCTGGCCGGTCTACGTCCGTTGGGCGTCCGCTCCGCTAGCGACGTGGCACGCCTGGTCCACGGGGGACACCCCGACGCGGTCCGGGTCACCGCCGCGGCCGGTCGCCTGGTCGGCACCGTGCTGGCCACCGTGGTGACCATCGTGAACCCGCGCTACGTCCGGGTGGGCGGCTCGATCGGCGTGCTGCCCCCGTTCCTGGACGGACTGCGCGAGGTGGTCATGGCCAACGCACACGCCAGCTCGCTCGACGGCCTCAGCGTGGCCGCCTGCCCACCCGGCGAGAACACCACGCTGGCCGGCCTGGCCGGCCTGGCCGCCGACGAAATGCTCTCCCCCGCCACCATCGACCGCCTAGTACTCCAGCCGTAGATCGTTATGTTTTTGCCGGAACGGCTTCTTGACGCCGGTAGTGGCTGGTGCGAGCGCGGTGTTGGTGACGTCGCCGCCAGGCCGACCAGACGCGCGGGCAGGCCCGGATGCGGTGGGGTTCGACGACGAGGACGGTGAACAGCCGGCGGATCTCGTTGCAGGTCAGCGGGATCAGTCCTGCGGTGATGGGTTGGTCGGTGTACTCGCGGCGATCACGGCGAGTAGGCGTGGGCGGTCATCGCGAACAGGGTCCAGCGTTGCCAGGAGGTCCAGCAGCGGACCTGGTGTTCGTCGAGACCGGCCAGGCCTTTGGCGGTCTGGAAGGACTCCTCGATGGTCCAGCGGCGGCCGGCGACGCGGACCAGTTCGCGCAGCGGCACGATGTGCGGGGCGTAGCAGCGGTAGAACGCCATCTCCCCTGTAGTGCGGGTTGCGGCGGACCAGCAGCCACCAGCACCCGGTGTCGCCCTCGGGCTTGGGCGAGCAGGTACTGCATGCCGTGTGGATCGGCCTCGCCGGCGTGCTCGGCAATCGTCCAGCAATTCTTCCGCGGCAGGTCGGCCAGCAGCCCGAGTATGAACCCGCGCCCACGGCGGCGGTCTCCACGCGGGGGAACCGCCCGGCCATCCGGTCGAGCAGCCTGTCTGTCTCGGCCTGCCAGCGAGCAGGCTCTACGCTGTGGCCCGCGGCCATCGCGTGATCTTCAGATGTCGACACAACGGACGATGATCACGTGGTGGCCGTGCCGCGTCCGAGCCACTCCCACGAGCAAGATCACGACTTACGGGCTGGAGTATCAGCTGCTGGTGCATGAGGGCCAGCGGCCTGCTGCCCACTGTGACCAACTCGGCCACCCGCCTGGCGAGGCGGGGATCTCACCACCGTGGAGTTCAGCGGCGTCCGGCACCTGGAATTGCTGCCGCCACGCGTCCACGTCAGCCTCGGTCATCGGGAATGTCTGGTGCGGCGCCGTTTCCTGGCGGTAAGCGATGCGGGCGAGCTGGACGTCTTTGTCCACGGGCAGGTAGACCACCTGGCATGCTGCCCCGGCCGACCGGGCCAGCCAGCGCAGGGCCGACCGTTCGTCTCGGCCCCAGAGCCCGTAGTCGAGCACGACGCTGGTCCCCAGCCGCAGCGCTTGAAGGGCGACCGAGATGAGCCGGCCTTCGAGCACCCAGCGCTGGCCGCCGGCCATCGGATCCCCGAACAGCGCGATCATCCAGTGATCCGGGGTCAGCCGCAGCGCCTTATGCGCCGCGGCGAGTTCCTCGGCCCGGGTGGTTTTCCCGGCGGCGGGGAGCCCGACCATCAGGATCAGCGTGGCGGCACGCGGGTCCTGCGTGACGGCGGGTCCAGCTGCAGACGGGCCTGGGAATGGTTGCCTGCACGGTGAACCGGAATGCCGCGACTGAGACATGACTCCCCTGATCAGGCAGGATGACCCGGCAGCACAGGAATACGCGAAGTGGCTGCCGACAGGACACTGATCCGGCGGTACGTTCTGGCACTGCCCCGGGCAGGGGCAGGCGATGAGGCCACGGTTACGGCAGCCTCGGTACCGCCGCTAGGCAGCGGTCCGGGTAGTCATGGCAGCGCAGCAGCACATGCCTTCACCCTAGTACTCCAACTGTAGATCGTGATCACGTGGCGGCCGTGCCACCACGAGCAAGATCACGACTTACGGCTGGAGTACGAGCCGGGCTGGCGGCCCGGTAGGTACGTCGACTCGGTGTTCTGCTCCCGCTGAGCGTGGCGAGCACGCTTGTCAAAAGGGGGGCGGGTCAGCGCTTTGTTGGTGTGGTGTGGGTAGCGGGTGGAGGATTGGTTCGCCTCGGCTGTGATGTGGCTGTGGTGGGTTTGGCCGAGGGGTGTGTGCCAGGTGAATTGTCCTGGTTTGGGTTGGTGGAGTGTCCAGCCGGCTTTGGTTTTGAGGTTGTGGTCGTGTGTGCAGACCGGGCCGCCGTTGGTGGAGGTGGTCGGGCCGTGGTGTTGGTATTCCCGGGTGTGGTCAAACTCGGATTTGCTGGCCGGCCGCCGACAACCCGGGCCGACACAAGCGCGGTCTCGTTGTTGGATATGTCGCCGTAGCGCCGCGGTGGGGAATCGCCGGTCGGGGTCGGCGTCGATATCGCGGAGTTGCTGTTTATGGTCGCGATATTGGGCAGCGATATCGACTATGACCTGGGTCCATTCGCTGGCTTCGGGTGGGTGGTGGGTGAGTTCGGCGAGGAGGTCGGTCGGGATGAGGAGTTCGATGATCCCGCCGTGGGAGTGGTCGTCGGTTCCGGTGGGTCTTCGGCGGGTGATCCCGCCGAAGACGAAGTGGCCGTCAGAGTTGAGCAGGGTGTAGCGCCATTGGGCGCCGCGCTGGCGCGCCACGACTCGACGCGCCACATCCGCTAGGACTGGGCCCAGGCCGGGGATCGTGGCGGGGTGGTCGTTTCGGCCCAGCAGTGTGGCCAGCTGCACACTCACTTCGACCCCGGTGAGCCGACCACCCGGGTTTCTCGTCGTGCCGCCCGGCGCGAGGTCACCTCGCGCGGCGACCTGACTGGTGCTCTGCTCTGCCGCCCTGGCCGGTCCGCTGTCCGGCTCGACCGTCGATCCGGGGCGCGGACCCGTTGGGGTGTTGGGCTGGGTCGGAGTGTCGGGCTGGGTCGGGGTGGCCGGTTGGCTGGCTTGATCGGCG
>Ga0193743_1000276_pt1 | contig 40944 bp, 43 predicted proteins | sample L2c2metaG_FD_143038 | JGI IMG/M metagenome (GOLD analysis project Ga0193743, IMG submission 143038) | Soil microbial communities from a riparian zone of the East river system, Colorado, United States - L2c2 | ecosystem: Environmental > Terrestrial > Soil > Riparian zone | place: USA: East River... | reverse complement strand
AGCATCACAACCTGCAGCAGGATCAAAAGTATGAATTGATGCCAATGCCGTGTTTGCATCTATGCCAGAGCGACCCCCACCGGTATTGGCCGTAATGTAACCATCACCCGGATTCCAATAAGACTTTCACTCTCCGTCAGATATCACTGACAATTTGAAGTAGCTATGCAAACCTCTCACTTGTAGGAAGCATAAGGCGTTGTCAGCCTGTGTTGAGTAGCTAGATGTTGCCGAAGTCTGTCCTAGTTTTGATGCAAGAGCTGCGCCTACACGAAGAGCACGATGCTGGACTGCTGTGGTGAAAAAGGAACTTGAAGAAACTTCTTCCCACAAATCAAATCCAGATTGGTTCCACGCATTCGCTGTATAATCGAGATCCAGCTTGAGAACTGGCCATATGTTCGAAGTCACAAAGGATGTGTTGGAGTTGGCTATCAACCAGTCTGCATACGACATCAATGCCGTCGCGCGTAGAGCAGGACCATCTATGGAAAATGTTAAGGCACGCATGCGGAGGGCGGGAACAAACTGCTAAGTACCACGTTGCGGTCTATATCATGTTATAGTCAGTTGAATGATATATGTTTCTTCAAAGAACAGGACCTTACATACCGTCCCCAAGGGTCAGTGAAAGCAGACAAATCAATATTGAACTTTGGTTCACCGAGACCACCAGTTGAGACAGTACCACTAGGATTGGAGACCTGCTGTAACTTGGATTCTGCGACAAAGAATTGGTCGATCAAGGTCCGGAGGCTGGTATCTTCACCACTTGTGAATCTGCCACGAGATATAAATACATTGACCAGAACTCCAAATCTAAAATAGAACGACTTGCTGATCGATGATGGTTTTGAACACAAGAGACGAATCCCGTGTCCATGAGTATAAGTAATTAGGATCCGTGGCGCTTGGGCTTGCAATGACAACGCCAGCCTTCAAAATAACATCAATATAGGATCAGGTTGTCCGTAACATACGTACCGCAGCGCCAGAGGACTTGAAACCCGATGGTCCAATATTCGCAAGGAGTCCTGCTTTGGCGAGGGGTGATTCAGTCGCAACATACTGTTCAACGGTGCTGGTCTGAGCGAAAATGGCTGCACAATATTCTACTGCAGCAACAGAGTACTTGGAACCCGGTGGTCCAATATTCGCAAGGAGTCCTGCTTTGTTGAGGGTAGCAACATACTGATCGACGGTGCTGGACTGAGCGAACACGGCTGCACAATATACTACCGCCGAGAAGATGACAGAACGCATGCTAGGCAAAGCAAAAGCTCGAAGCCAAATGGAATGAGGTAATTGTCTGAGCCTTTATACCTTGGAACTTGTCGGATGACCAGGTTGCAAAAATAGTTCACAGACGTAATAAAGGACCCCGGAAAAGCTCAGACCAATCCGGACAGAAAATTTTGAAATGAGGGGTGTAAGTTCGGAGGCGAAAAGGGCGATGAGAGCGAAAATGTCGACAGATCCAAGTTGAATAGGCCTAGGATGAGGGGATAGACTGGTATGTAGCCTCTACTAAGATGATATCAGCTGATATCCCATGCCATAAGGTGGCGCTATATTATGAAGTGAAACAGAAGATCGGTCTAGCTGAGTTTCAAAAAGTTATCATCGTGGTCAAGCTCAAGTACTAGGTAACATAAACATGTGCATAGTATTCATTTAATACATTGTATAGTAAGCTTAAGTTAACTGGAAACAACAGATATTTGAAGAGAAAAGAAAGCAATGATTAGCATGTGGTGATACAACTTGAGGGGAAACATATTGGGGAAAAAGAAGGAACAGATAAATAGAGAGAAAGAAAAAGGAGCAGATGGATAAATTCAAAAAAACCTGAATCGTGGTTGGTGTGCATATTGTAACCCAAGCAAAAGTAAACGGTGTAGTCCAATAAATATAAAACACAAAAAAACCTTTCAAATATCAATCGAAATATCGATTATATTCCGCACTCCTACTTCGAGGAAGATTACTTGGAGAGATAGCAGATTCCAAATTCAAGAAAAGCTTTGCTGGTGTTGATCGGTGCTCCGCGTATGAATTATTGTTATTAGCTTTTGCCCATCGAAGGCTTGGGCGAGGCAGACTAACGGGTCTTTGTTGTTGCTGTTGGCGGTCAGAGCCAACAGCTATCGTCGTCGTTAACGTCTCTGATTCGGGTACGGCGTGATCGCTCCGCTCAATATGTTCCATATCTTGAGTATGAGCCGTCCAATCCGCGATCTCATCCTCGAACCCTACCGTACGTTGCAGGCGCTTCGCATTCGATTTGTCATTAGAAACCAACGACGATCGTATAGTTGATCTTCCTCTCGTCAAAGGGTCAAGATGTAATTCATCAGGATCCAAAACGCCTGTGATTGATGATGCCTGTGCGTCATCTTTGGGGGTAGGTGGAATAACACTTGGGCTCGGAGACCGGGATGTGGTTTGGCGTGGTCGACGACCTCGCTCCAAGGAAAATGTGGGCCAATATGAAACGGGTGAGTGTGCAAAGGGTGCTTGGTAACGAGGAGCTGGAGAAAGTGAAGCGCTGGATGGGGTCATATAGTCTGGCAGGATTGGGGATGGAGCTCTGGACCGTCGGGATGCGCTTCGGCTGGCGCTTCTGGATGAATGAATAGGAGCTCTTGACAAAGAACGTTTAGCACGAGAACTAGAACGGCGCGAGGCAGCTTCAAAAACTGAGCGCGACCTTGGTTCTTCCTGTTCCCAATCGATAGTTGTCGGTGATTTGGGACCGGGAGGTCGAGAACCAGGACGAGGATGTGGTGTAGGTGGCTTGTGCTGTAACTCCGGTTCGTCATCAGGGTTTGGTGTGGCATCATCGCCTTCTGCACCCCAACCAACACCCCAAGCTAGATCGTCCACCATAGCAATGTTCCACCGTTCGGATATATCTTTTTCTAAGCATCCTTTTATAATTCGTTCGGCTCCGCGACCGATGCCCTTTGGTACCTCATAAACACCTGAAAGAGGAAGTTGGTGCGTGCATGCATGCACAAGAAATGAACAACTCACCATTCAAGATTTTCATTTGGAGACGTGGCTCAAAAGGGTCGGTAAATGGAAGTTGTCCTGTCAAAAGCGTGCATAGCATCACGCCGAGAGCCCAAATGTCTTGGCCAGGATGCGGGCGCAACACGTCCGAAGTTTGGGGTAAAAGTAATTCTGGGGCAGCATATGGCAGAGATCCAGGTTGAAGGGGGTGAGTCGGTTGATCGCTGGAGGTAGAATTCCGATGGCGTAAGTTATGTCGATTTACGAGATGATTAGTCCGAGAATTGGCCTTCGTGGAAGGAACTGCCAAAGAGACTGCACGATGTACTGAAGAATTTCCCAGGGAAAGTATGTCAGGCAGCTGGTCATGCTGTGCTCCCGTGGGGTAATCTTCATCATCACTGTCTTCTGAACCTATCTTTCGGCTCATACCAAAGTCTCCAATTCTGCAGGTTCCCATCTCGTCGACAAGGACGTTTTCGAGTTTCATATCCCTATGGACAAGGTGGCTGATCTCGTGCAGATAACGTAACCCTCTGACAACCTGTCTGAACATCATGCCGGCATCATCCTGGGGTAATGCAGGCCTACCATCCCGTTTAAGGATGTCAAATAGTGAGCCTGCAGGGCAATAGAGTGTGAAAAAATAATCGGCGTGGGACGTGTGAACGGCAGAAAAGAGGGGTATAATATGTTCGTGACTCAGGGTTGACCATACTGAAGCTTCATGTTGTAGGCGCTTGCGAGCTTGAGGTGCGTTCCCTGCTTTGATTAGATCTGCACGACGTATTATTTTGACGGCAACGACACCGCCTGACGCCGAGCAAGCCCTTCGTATGATTGACGAGCCGCCATAACCAATGATATCACCCAGAGTATAACCAGAGATGATTTGACCTTCATCATCAGGTTTTGGAGACTGTCGTTCGGGACTCATGAAAGAGGAGAGAAACATGGCTGCAGGAGATGATGAAAGGGCGGGGGAAGGAGAGGGTGGTGGGAGAGAAGTGTGCGGGAGAGTAGCGTAGTGACCATGAAAGTCCTCTTCATCGTCCTCCTCTAGCGATGCACCAGGGTGAGAAGAGAAGTCATGAGAAAGAGGAGCGTGTGGATAGGCCTCGTATTCGTCAAATGTCGGAACAAACGATTGTGCAGCGTACATGAAGGGGAACAGAGGGAAAGGCGACTCCCGGACAGTGTGACCAGAAAAGCGGTTGTGTGACTCTTATGTTCCGAGTCACTAATCACGAGTGGTTTACACGTCACACGTGGGAGATCTCGATCATAAGTACTTGCTCTGTGACATCCAAAATGTCGTTCATCAGGTCAGTAGCTCTACCCTTGCTCTCTCCACAGGTAAAATAACACATTCACAGGCTGGTCTTGTGTGTGACTGGAGTATATTCTATGTTTCTGGTCAGTCCAACCTCCTTAAACCTATAATGGCATTAATTTTTCTATTCAGCTCTGGGCTATCGCACAAGAACGACGTATGACCCCCCACTATCAATCATCTTACTATCTCTGACAATTTTTCATCAGTGTCGGTTCCTTTCAAATCTATAGATGAACAATCGTCTGAAAAATTCAAGTCCCCGCTCTTTATGGGAACATGCCAGAGTGCACTGAGCTCATTGTCGGCACTCATTTATATCCTGCTCCGAAGCAAATCTACCGATACCCTTTCACAAACTCTTGGACTAGAACATGTTGAATCCACAAACAGTGTCGCCAAAGTCAACGGCAACGGCAATGGCACAGCGCATCACCAGTACCAAAAACACCCTGAAAAATCATCGACACGTTACTCTCGCAAGACCCTCCTCCTTCGCTATCTGCAATGCTCAGTGTTTATTACCTCTGCAGCACCTTTTGGCTTTGCTGCCCTTTCTTATATCTCATACCCCGCTATGGTTCTCGGAAAGTCATGCAAACTTGTTCCAGTCATGATCATGAACGTCCTCTTATACCGCCGCAAATTTGCTCCTTATAAATACCTCGTCGTCTTCATGGTCACCCTAGGTATCACCATCTTCATGGGAATGGAAGACGACAAAAAGGCATCAAAATCTCATGGAAAAGCCAACAACAACCTAGCACAATCTCCTTATGCAAATATAATCGGTATTGTCTACCTCCTCATCAATCTCGCTCTGGATGGGGCTACCAACTCTACTCAAGATGAGATTTTTACAAGACATAAAGTCACTGGCCAGCAGATGATGTTCTGGATCAATATTTTTTGTACCTTGCTCACATCTATCCTCTCCATCTTACCTCTCCCATATATCCCGGTCATTCATCCTTCCCATGATGGCAAGTCAGAACTTATGGGAGCTCTTACTTTTATCCAAACACACCCTTCAATCATAACACCCTTAGCCCAATTTGCGATAACAGGTGCCCTGGGTCAGTTATTTATCTTTGAGACTCTCCAGCATTTTGGGTCACTTACCCTTGTGTAAGTTTTTTTTTCTTCTATGGTGGTTGGAAACTACTGATTTCCCCTCAATTAGGACTATAACGTTGACTCGCAAATTATTCACTATGCTTTTATCCGTAATCGTCTACAACCATAAACTTACTAAAGGCCAATGGCTCGGGGCTGCGGTAGTCTTTGCAGGAATATCAGTAGAAGCTATCGTGAAACGAAAAGGTGACGTTCATCCCCTCCAAGACCAATCGGATTTCTCTAAAAATTCATGCAGATGTCCATGCAAAACGTGTCATCCAAGAGAAGGAAAAAGCAAAAATAAAATCATTGTAAAATATTAGAGCATATTCATAATATGACGTGGGGTACAAATAGCTGTGGGGGATGTGGGGAAATGTAAGATATTTCCAGAAGACTGAATAGAAGGAAAGCGAATAAAACCCAAGAGTTGATGGACAATAACACAATTGAAGAGGAAGTAAGGATAGAGTGGTACTTTAGGTTTCCATTGCATTCGGATCGATTTCCATTGAATCATTTTTCACTAGAGCTCTTTTACGATCATCCTCGCTGAAATCCCTTTGATTGAATGCATGATTACGATGGACGGAGGACACATACCGTTGGTCGTCATCGTCATCGTCGTCAGCTTCACGTTTACGTCTGGATGCCGTTCTTTCAGCAGTAGGATACGCCGCGACAGCGACATTTGCTCTATAAATTGCTTCATATTCCTTTGCATACAACACAAAGAACCAATAATTAATTGAGTTGGTTGGCTCCAACTGCAATGTGTGGCATACCTTTATTTGTGTCAAGAATCCGCCATTGGGTGATATGCAATAACGCCGGTTCTGAACCATGTGTAGTGCGTCTTCCCATGAAAGTTGATAGTGTTGCATGACAAACATGACTACGAATGCTGGTGATAGACTGATGCCCCCTGTGCAGTACCACCATAAAGATCTTGGTTCACAAATCGAGACTTGTGTTGAGTGGCTCACCATTGCAATGTACAAGAACACGTCCTCCATTACCAATGGCTTGGTCGATGAATTGTTTAGCGCTGATTATCGACAAACATCAGCCATGTAATGCTCATCAAAGAGGAAATAAAGGGCCAACGCCTCACGCAGGGAAAAGTCGTATCAAATTTTGTTCTTCATTATCTTCAACATCCAACACCATATACTTGAAATGTTCAGGAAAGCGCGGTCGGACAGAGAATGCTTCTTTCGCATCACGGATACAGACGCTGGACAAAAAAGAAAAAAGTTTTTACGCGTCAGATTGAGCGTTTCGCGGTTTGCGGAGAATGAGATCACATACATGTGAGATACTTTGAGACTTGATAATGTTTCTAATGATTTGGATGCCACGAAGGGACCTAAAAGAAGGCCAGGGAGGATCTCTTGACATTCTCTACGCATCTCATATCTGATAAGTTTCACGCGATCATTTATACATAATATATGGGAATGGTAGCTAGCTTGCCTCCATTCTACATCCACAGGTCCTTGAACAACGTTCCTCAGTTCTTCTTCTGATAGAGGGGAGTTCATGTTTGTAGTATTTGGAGAAGAGATGGTCGGAAAGTGGGGGAATTGAGCTTTATTAAGAGGAGGATGGTGAGTTTCGTTTCTTCATGGGCTGGTGCTAATTTAAATAAATGGGCTTCAGTCACGTTACTTGTGTAATGATAAGTCAAGCTTGACCTCAGGCCTCCACTGGCAAGTCGCGCAGTACTGTATAGTAAAAGCATCTGAATAGCCTCATGTCATCTTATGACTCAGACGAGGATCCACCGTAAGCATGAGCTGCTGAAAAATAGATAATCCAAGTTATTGATCTGTCAATACCAGGACACTTACCGAGGCAACTGATATCGACTCGGAGTCGATACTTAATCCACCTGAGGCACAACGGCTAAAGTCACCTTCACGCGTTCCATTGACCATCATTTGTGGATTTCTTGGAGCTGGGAAATCGACTTTACTCAAGTCAGTCAAGCTTTCATCTTTTCGTTTTTCGCAGATTCCTCACGAATAATGCTGCAAAGACGTATTTTGACAGAACGACATGGATACCGCATCGCAGTTATAATGAACGAGTTTGGAGATACAGCAGTATGTAATGTCGATTATTTTTTATAAGTATCCATTAAGCTTTGCATGCAAAAGGATATAGAAGGTCTGTCCATTAAATCCATAAAAACTGACCCTGTTCAAAAGCGTCACGGTTTAACTTAGCAAGGACCATCAACGTTTCTTCCGCCGACGATCCAACCGCTGAACAAACCGAAGAATTCTTGGAACTAGCAAACGGATGTTTATGTTGCAGTATCAAGGATTCCGGTGTAGCTGCCATCGAGAAACTAATGCAACGGAAAGGAGCTTTCGACTATATCCTTCTGGAAACTACCGGCCTTGCAGATCCAGGCATGTTTTTTCTTTTTAAGTCACATCCAAAAAAGAACTATAATATTAAAGTCTCTGGATTAAAGGACCGATCGCGTCCATGTTCTGGCATAATGAGGAATATGCGACGGGTTTGGCTGATATCGTATTAGACGGCGTTGTTTGCGTCGTTGACGCGGTCTTTGGAAAGAAAGTAAGTCTATATTTTTATCTGTGATTTACAGCTGTCTGAACAAAAGGTGTCGACAGCAAATGCAAGAGGATCACGCAGACGATGAACTGAAGATCGGTGAAAGCTTGCGGTAAATTCCACACGGTTTCAGCTGATATATGTATCCTTATCGCATTTTCTATCTTGCAGACAAATCGCAGGTTCTGACACGATCATTCTCAACAAAATCGACATTGCAGATCCCAAAGTCCTTGTAGAAACCGAACGAATGATCCGGAACGTCAACCCTGCCGCTCCTGTTTATAAGACAATCAAAGGAGAAATAGATTTGAAAAATATCCTTGGAATTTCAGCCTACAAGCTACCTCCATTAATATCAATTAACCAAAACCCTCACATTCATTCCGAACACTGCGATCATGACCACGAGTCTACATCTAATCATTATGAGATACGTGGCATATCCAGTCTTCAGGTATCTTGCCCAGCTTTGGACCAAGCACACCTAGACAAACTTGACGAGTGGATCCGTGCCATTTTATGGGAGAACCGAATCCCAGGTTCAACCACTTCAAACTCAGAGGTACGAGTCTTACGGTGTAAAGGCGCATTCACCTCGACTACGGGAATCCATTATGTTTTGCAAGGCGTACAAAGCATGTACGAAATTTCCGAATTGGACGCTGTTGCAGCAGATAGCTTCGGCGTGGTCGGCGTCCCCGAAGTCGGCAAAATAGTTCTGATAGGGAAAGGTCTAGATGACAATGTTCGACGAAGCTTGGATTCAGTTCTGGCATAGAAAAACCTTCATGCAGCGATAAGTTTGAATGTGCCATGCTTAGGCATGGGCGGGGGAAATGCATGAGATAAGGCTCATGACTGTGCAGGTGTAGGTTGCGCCTCTAACTTGACGACCTCGATCTTCATACGTTCCTTCGGAGTACCAGATGAACGAGGAGCAAGGTCCAATAGTCCATATGTTCCTTTGCTAAGGAACGAAGGATTTATTGTACACGTGGAATGAACGAACTTGGGAGTGGGCTGGTTAACTTGTTTATCCCAAAATGATACAGACAAGAAATTACCCACCTTGGAAAATTGCTTCAACTTACTAGGTAGAATCATTACGTCGGGGGCGTAGTCCAATTCATCGTCGTCAACCATTCTTAGGCCTTCTGAATGGCTGATATCTAGGTTTACTTCTTGCGACACATCCTGAGGCACAGGAAATAGAGGATAGAAACTGTATGCAAAGTGTCAGTTGCAGTTGACCATGTTTTGAATTTTGATAACCTTCTCTGCTGGAGCAAATGTCGGCAGAGGTTTGCCATAGTATCGTCTGCTAAATCATCGGGATGTGCAGGCAGTGAATCGACCTCGACTCCCCGTTTAAGGTACTCCTCCTTTCTGAGGTGGAAGAGAACATCAACACTGCTCGCAGCAAATGACACATCGTTGATGCTGAAGCGAGCAGGATTCGGCAGGGTGTGAATATGCTATAAAGAAATATGTGAATAGTAAGCAACTTGTCCAAATCTGTCAACATACAGGATGGGAGGCAAAAATTTCCGAGTCAAGCTCCGGTTGGGGAAACGCCGCATGACTGCTGACCAGGTCCCGCACACTGGGAATAATCAGGACAATGCTTCGCGGGGAAGCAGTGAGAAAGGCGCGCAGAGGGTCTACAAAATGAGCTTTAAATAAATTTGCAGCGGTAATTTCGAGGTCGCCTGCTTTGATCTTAGGGTGTGCAGCGTCTACAAAAGGCCCAATCTAGAAACGTAGAAAAGGCAAGGTTCGTTTCTATAGTGAACGGGTAGCAACGAGGGGGCGATACATACAAGTAGAAGGACATCCGGTTTCGTAGATTTGACGACCTGTAGCAAAGCCCGCCATGGTTTATATCCAAGATCTGCATCAGTGGTAAAGGGCCCACATGCGACCATCATCGAACAGGCTGTTTGGGATGACGAAGGGTCGAATTTGGGGTTCATAATCCCTTGGGCTGCAGGGGAGGTTTTGAGAGGCGGAATCTATGCACCTTGTCATTCAATCAAATAATCCAACTGCAGGTGAAACGACCTTACAGCCAAAAACTCAGTCGCAAGAAAGTACCCTCCCCCTCCGTTCTTCCCTCTCAAAGCAACAATTGCACCTGGATATATTCCAGCCCCTCCACTTCCTCTAACGCCGCCACGGATCTTGAGCGCAGGATCGAGGTGGAGAGATACACGAGCACCTGATGAAAACATACGAGATGATTCGATCGTTATGGCCCCTTCAGCAAGCTTAGACATAGTTGCTGTTTCTGCGTCGTGTGTAATGCGACCAACTACAACAACTTCCTCCTATATTTGCCTTCAGAAGTGAGCATATAGAAGCAAAGAACGGAACACACATCTGTAGCAACGGAGGGATCGGCAAACTCGGTGGTGTCGTAGTGGGCTTGAATAAGTTCCGCAAAATCGTCAATGATTTGATCGAGTACTTTGAAATATTTGAATTGCACCAACGTCGTTGATGGATTAAAGTGAAAAAATACCTTCACTCCTCTCGGAGATCTTCTCGTACATATAACGATCTATCAACTGATATTAAAATCTGCATCAGTACGGAGAGCTTCACTCACATGCACGCTTCTTCTTCGACTCTTGGTCCAGCTTTGGACCATGAAACATCACAGTGGCTGTGGTAGAGATATTACTTGAGGTCGAAGTGCCTTCTCCCAGTTGCTCTTGCTTGAGCTGCATTGCTGTTGGTCCCAAACTCCGAGCCATGTGAGCGGGTAGTTTCGATCGATTAACTTGAGCGGTGGTAAACTTGGGCTGGGCCTTTCTATTATTTTTATTCTCTTTGGCCAGGTCCTGCTGGATTTGTGTCTTCACGGCACTCAAGGTATCCATTGTGACATGCGACATGCCAGATCGAGTAGTAAACTGGCTGTAATTGAGGGCTTCCAATTTCCAGAATAGACTACTTGGCTCCAAGTTATACACCTGACAAATTGACTTGTCTGCAAGACCAGTTATGAGTAATACACAAATAGTGACTTTGAAGAAAATACCTACATTCAGCCAAGATCTTGTCATCAACAGATTGTCCAGCATCATTGAAAACGCGGGTAATTTCTTGTTCCAACGTCGTCATTTTGAAGGGTCTCTTCCAACGCGAGTTCAAACGTTCAAGCTCAAGTTCTGAACGTGATTACGCGACGCGTTCTAAATGTCACTATAGTCACGCTATTGTAACATCGAAACGAAAATAACATATTTAATCGCGAAGTACAATATCCTCTCCAGCCGCTGCCAAGCTATTGCCTAATTTGCCAAATAATCTACTGTACAAAGCTGGAGGCCGGAGACGATTTGGTGATGATACAGCACAATAATTCCAAAGATGTCAAGAAGGCAAGTATGATAGATATGGACGGAAGTTACTGTCACGGAATGTGGACGATGTGGAGGAGCCCGAACACCATTAGCACAGCTTGAAGGCCTCCCTATATGACAGAGAGAAGCGACCGAACCATGCTGCTGAATGGCTGTGTTTAATGCAAGATTTGAGGAAGTAGCCAATGTGATTTCGATGGATGCATGAAGAAGGTTTCAGGATCATACTGTTACAGCAGTCGCTGGAGTTTCAGTCTTGTTGATTTTAGACTCTGTCGTTGTGGTCTCTGTCGTTGTGGCCCCTGTTATTTTGGTTTGGTCGACGATGGTCTCTATACCAGATTCCGGCAACTGCCTATCTTCTGGGACGTTAGTGTTCTCGTCGTTGGCGAGACCACTCTCTTTGTTCACCGGACTTGTCGAATTAGTGGGTGAGATAGAGATTATTTGATGACCGTTGTTGTGTCCATTTCCGGCGCTCGAAGCATGGGGAATACTGTCAACAGCAGTCGTTAAGAAATATTGTGGAAGTATAGCTGACACAAAAGTTCTCACTTTTCCGGATTTGGGATCGCTGTACCAACAATGCTCTGAGGGGCACGACCAGCCTTGGAGAGGGCGTAGTCTCCAGAATCAAAGTATTTGCGCTCCTAAGAGACTTATTGACTTGCAGGACCAAGATGAGGTACATACAACACACCTGCATTTTCTTCAAGCCTTTGTGAGGTGGAATCTTTCCATACAACGCAAATAACCTTTGCTCCTCAGGGCTCAATTTCTACAGAAGTAAGGAGCATCAGCGATCAAGGTGTGTGTCATCATTGGTCAAGGAGAATCGATGAGGACTTACGCTGAGGTCAATCTTATCGCGTTTGAAGGGTAGCATCTGGATCAATGGCAGAGACAAATGCTGCGAGCGAAAAGACGAGCTATAGATGATGGTGAAGACCTGCAACCTCGTAAGTTACCTCGTCTTTTAATCTCCGCACTGCGTCGGAGATCAAACATTTCCCCGGCATGTCTCAGTTATTGACCGATCTCAAGATCCGAAGAAACTTTCCTCAGGTCACTAGTCATGTATCTTGCTATTGTATTTATTACGCAGTTAATAAGTATCATCCTGCGACGTCAGAATCGTATTCTATGACGAGAAAGGGGTAGTTATCACAGCTGAATTTCCACCACCAACTGCAGGGCCTTCTCCTCCATATCCACACATAGGCTGCCCTGAAAGTTGATCTAAAGATAGAGCTAGAGTTCCGCCTCTTGAATGAATGCCTGTGAAGACTCGGGAATAAAATCGAAAACCATGATCCCATGATCACTATCCGTAATCACGGACTTCGAAACCAAATCAGGCGTCAAGTCAGACTGCATGTCGGATTCAAGCTCAAAGAAATAGTCGCCAGACGAGCTTTTTTGGGAGACTGGACCTGCCTGTATAATGTCCTCGGTTTGTGCGAAAGCTTCATAAGGAACGATGCCAGAGTATTGAGATTGTATTTGCGAAGAAGATGGTCTAAATCAGGCAAGCCGCACTCACCGTATCCTGAATGTAAAGGATCTATAATGTCTAGGGCAGTTGGCAAGTACAACGAAGTTGGCATTTTAAGCGGCTGAGCCATAAAGCAGGCTCCGGGAGATGGAATTTTTCTCAGAGTGTCTTGTTCGTATTCCTGAGAAGGTAAACCGTCCTGTGACCAGTGGTGAGTGCCTATTTGCCAGGTAGCATCAGGTTCTTCCAGAAGGCAGTCGATGTCAAAATCCACAGCTAAGTCTGAAGATTCGTCGTTAGAGTGGTCGCTTTTCTCCAAAGGATGCTTTTCGAAGGTGCTATATGATCCGATGTCGTCTTCGGACAAGTCGTAGATATCATCGTATAATCCTTGAGGGGTATTATTGTTCTGATAAGAGTTAGGAGGCGTCACACCGTTCTCCGTGTTGAGCTCGAGATCACTCGACCCGGCCATGCATGTTCCGTCGAAAAGGGACACGTGTGGCAGAAGACCTGCCTCGGATGACTGATTTAAAGAGCAATTGACACCGAAAGCATCGAAGGTTACAAGAGCATCACTCAAAAGATCCTCTGAGCTGCCTGTCGTTACAGCAGGGAAAAGAGATAGGTGCTGAAAGGAAAAAAAGAAAGGTAAACAAATTGATGCAGAAGATGATAATAGATTCGAACCCTGAAGTTGGTCCGTTTCATTCCAAGTCGATAGAAACGTTCCAGACATAGAAGAAAAGCTTCTTCCTCGTTACATGTGTAAATCGCGGGAGCCGAGTAGGCTCCCACTTCTAAGCCAAGGTATTTTGACAATGCCCCAGCGGTAGAAATAGAAATGGACATTATCTCGCGCTTGCAGAGCTGAAGAATCACGTTCAAAAAATATCGTAAATGGCACGTTCAGACGAACCTTGAACAAATTCTGACAAGTAGCCTGAAATACGCGACTGTGCGAACGTTCCATGATACTTTGGATAGAATCCAAAATTGAGGGGAAAAAGCTGCATTCTACATCAAGTTGTTTGCACCAAGGGCCAAATATGAGTGGATAACGCCTGCCAATATGTAAATCTTTCGCCAATAGTAATAAAGAAAACTAAAAAAAACGCACCTAACAAGATGAAATGTCACGAATCTACCGACCGCGTTGTCAGTGGCAGTCAGATAAGGGAGAGGAAGATGTCGAGCAAATGGATTGATTGCAGCATCTAATCGGCCAGATGTCATTGTATCGGAATTTGTCTGCCAAACGTAATCTAGGTCAAGTGCTATTAACTTGAGATGCAGCAGTAGAGTATCGGTCGAGGTTGGAAAGTGTCGAGAGACAGTCAACGTCACTGAGACAACAAAAAGTGAGTCAGGCTCAGGGAAAACGGTTGTGGAGATCATACGAGATAGCAGATGGGTTTCCTCAGAAATGTATAGATCAGACACTGCATTTATTCCGAGTTCCCCCGAATTCTAGACGATCGACAACGATAATTCAGAACCTATACTATATCCGCAGCTGTGCAGTACCGTTTGAAGAAAATCCACGAGGTGATAGGCTATGTGCGAAGCCTTCAATTCGGCTGGCGCGCTTCGCGTTCCGTCCAGCGAGCCCGAGACAGTGATGATCAGGTTAGAAAACAAAAGGACGTCTACAGCCTCCGGGATGGTAGGTTTCATATCAAATACGAGATCTGACTCAGACGGTTGGCCGAGGAGCAGACGATGCCGAATATTTAATGAGAGATTGCAGTGCTCTGATGCTGTCCGTACTTTGGACTTGAAAGCGATGGTGGGCATGATGGTGCCGTTGTCAAGCCGTTTGAAAATTAAATAAGTATAAAAAATAATCATAATTCAAATTGATTGGCACAGCCCCTTTGGGTCTTGCCAAAGCTTGTAGCTGAGCTCACCTTTATCTCGTCCTCATCATCATCAACGTCTAGACTTTGCTTCCAGCCGTGTACCCACAGCTGTATACATATCATGGTAATACTCTACACGGTTGCTTGATCGCTCAGGATTGACTCATTTATCATTTATTTGCTCATCTTAGAGCCAAGAGCTTGACCAGAAGATTGCAGATACCTGGAAGCGCATCCAAACGGAACGAAAGATCTTGGAAGCAACACAACATTTGCGTCAGGCCACTTCAAATCAAGACGTATTAAGACGCAACGAGGCCAAGATCAGGGAGACTGAGCGTAGCCTGGCTTATTTTGAAGATACCTTGCGCCAGCTTCAGGCCCGCAAAGCGCAGCAGGATGATCTATCGCGATCCCCAGGTTCTTCCCCTCCTCAAGTTCTGTCAATTGCTTCTTCTACGATATTTTTCTTACTTATTCGGATTGCCTTACCTTAGGTCCCGCACAAAGACTATGATTCCTCTGCACCAGGACGATACTCAGGTTCTCCCGAATTGGGATACCCCAGCGGTCGTCTAAATCAAGGGGACCCACCTAGAGGGAAGATTTATACCAATCTAGATTTAATTAAAGCAGATACTCCATTCACGCCGAAGAAGATATCCAAAATGCTGCATCAACTTGAATTCAAACATCAAGTCGAAATGCAATATAAACGAGGAATCGACAAGATGGCGAAGCTTTATCAAGCGGATGGCGACAAGAAATCAAAAGCTGATGCGGAAAGCAAAAGGATAGAGAGCGACAAGAAAATTCAGCTCTTAGAATCTGCCCTAAAACGGTACAAAAACCTGCATATATTGGATGATGTTGGGGAAGACGACGAAAACGGTCAGTTTCGTATATCATACCATGAACTCGGGCTCATTTGGTACTTCCCAACATACGTAGATGGTGCCGAGAATGATGGGGAACGAAAAGACAAGCTGCGCATGAAACCTCTTTCTGGTACCCTCTATGCGACGGTGAAAGGTGCCCGCGAGCTTGATCATGCACTTGTTGCTACTTCACGCTCTCGCTCTGCCTCCAAAGTCATGGAAACGCATGTCTCAATCAAGGTCGAAGGCACACAGTTAGCAAAATCCCACCCTTCACGCACGGATAGGTGGAATGAAGATTTTGAAATTTCCGTCGACAAGGCCAATGAAGTCGAAATTGTAGTATACGACAAACAAGTTAGCGAGCAACATGCGATACCTATTGGGCTTCTTTGGATCCGGATCACTGATTTGGTGGACGCACTTCGACGACAGAAGGTCGGAATGGATGGTCAAGGCGGTTGGGTAACTGCAGGTGCCATGCCCGGCGATAGTCCCACCGCCATGTCAATGCAGTCACCATCTGGAGACATGAATGCCCCTTTGGGATTTGGGGCTGGACCCCCCGGAGGCGTTCCTTCGGGGCCTTCTGGACAATCTGATGGGATTGATGCTTGGTTTGCTGTCGAACCTGCTGGTGCCATTCAGCTACAATTAAATTTTAGTAAGCTGTTTCTATACCCAACTCTATATAGGCACTAATGAGCTCGCGAAAGTCAAGGAAAATGTTCGCAAACGTCCTTTGGATGGCCCCCTTGGTGGTCTTGGGCGTCAAGGCGCTGTGCGGAAGCGTAAGGGTGAAGTTCATGAAATGAACGGCCACAAATTTGTTCAACGACAATTCTATCAACTCATGTTATGCGCGTTCTGTGGCGATTTCTTACTCAACGCTCTTGGCTACCAATGTGAGGATTGCAGATACACTTGCCACAAGAAGTGTTACGAGAAAGTTGTGACCAAATGCATTTCAAAATCCAACGCTGGCGTACGTATTCTTATCCTCTAATTATTAACAAAACTGAACCGCCATACTATGTACAGGAAGGGGATGAAGAGAAAATCAATCACCGAATTCCTCATCGTTTCGAACCCCTGACCAACATTGGGGCGAATTGGTGTTGCCATTGTGGCTATATGCTACCTCTGGGACGTAAAAATGCTCGCAAATGCTCGGAATGCGACATTACATGTCATGCCAATTGCGCTCACCTTGTACCAGACTTCTGTGGAATGTCGATGGAAACTGCAAACGAACTCCTTCGTAACTGGCGCGACATTAACCGGGCACGCGGGGATAAAGCGCAAGTCAAGCCAGCTGTCCGACAATACTCTGACTATCACATTCCTTCGCCATCATTGGATTCTACTCTAACTGGCCTAGATAGATTGAAAATCTCTAGCCCAGAGGCTGCCCCTCCTCCTCCTGATCCTTTCACTAAACCTGCTTCGTTACCGCCCACTGATCGTTTCCAGTCAGACCCACGCTATTACCACCCCCCGCCGCAGGCGCCTGCGTACGGACAACAACCTTCACCGGTCAACAGACCCCTGCCGGGAACACGAGGTCCAATCTCTCCTGGATACGCGCAGGAGCCGAGTATGCAAGGGCAGATCTCAGGCCCACAAGATTCTTCTGTGGCCATTCCAGCTGGTGTGGACAATGGATATGTTCCTCCTGGATACCAGGTAATCTGCCAATTTCATCGTTAACATGTATTAAAAAGTGAAACAGTCCCAGGGCAAGCTTTCTTACCAGGTTCCTATTCAAACTAAGCCGGCCTTGCCAGCATCGCCAGGTCCACAACGGCCATCTGCTGGCGGACTCCCTATACATGGTTCGCAACAGCGAGTGTTTCCACAACAAACGCAACCCCCGAGGCAGGCGACGAGGAAGAGAAAAGTCGGCCTTGATGACTTCAATTTCTTGGCCGTGCTTGGGAAAGGAAACTTTGGTAAAGTCATGCTAGCTGAAGAGAAGAAGACAAATGGACTGTATGCCATCAAAGTTTTAAAGAAGGAGTTCATCATCGACAACGATGAAGTGGAAAGGTATCTAGTTTCCTTGTACTCTGATCGCCTTCGGTGGATTACTCACATATCTTGGTAGCACTCGATCAGAAAAGCGTGTCTTTCTCGCTGCAGCTAGGGAACGACATCCTTTCCTACTCGGATTGCACTCATGTTTCCAGACAGAAACTCGGGTTTACTTTGTCATGGAATACGTGAGCGGCGGAGATCTCATGTTACACATTCAGCGAAAGCAGTTTTCCTTACGACAAGCTAAATTTTACGCTTCAGAGGTTCTCCTTGCCCTGGAATATTTCCATGCGAATGGCATTATCTACCGGTAGGCCTACATCATTTCTTTGCGACTCCGCTCACCAGTATGAACAGCGACTTAAAATTGGATAACATCCTACTCACGCTAGACGGTCATGTTAAAGTTGCTGATTATGGTCTATGCAAAGAGGAAATGTGGTATGGTCAAACAACAAGCACCTTCTGCGGTACTCCCGAATTCATGGCGCCTGAGGTTTGTACTATACGCTTTCTGAACGTCAAATAATTAAAGACTAGATGGAATACACAGATCCTACTTGAACAACGATACGGTCGCGCTGTGGATTGGTGGGCATTTGGCGTTCTGACGTATGAAATGTTGTTAGGACAGTCACCATTCCGTGGTGACGATGAAGACGAAATTTTCGATGCTATTCTTGAAGATGAACCCTTGTATCCTATCACGATGCCCAGAGATGCCGTCTCTATTCTACAAAAGGTGAGCCTTCGAGTGGTACTTCAATGCGTACATCTTGACATGTGATTTAGCTGTTGACACGGGACCCTACTCGTCGCCTTGGCTCTGGCAAAGAAGATGCAGAAGAGCTCAAGCGGCAACCATTCTTCAAGGATGTCAATTTCGATGATGTACTGAACAAGCGCATACCCCCGCCTTACTTCCCTACTATCGTAAGTGGACTCTTTGGCTCTCTTCAAGGTTTCGAGCTGATCGCTTACTCCTCATTACCAGAACGGGAGTGCTGATACCAGTAACTTCGACGAGGAGTTTACCCGTGAACAACCAACTCTAACCCCTGTCCATGGGCAGCTCTCTTCTCGCGACCAAGCTGAATTCAACGGCTTCTCTTGGGTAAGCGATTCTCATTTATTTCAGTTTAGAAACGGGAAGCTCACCATCATCTCGCCAGGTGGCGGCTTGGGCGGATATATAACAACAATAAATACACCCTTCCTCTTCTGTAATTATATTAACCGCCGTTTCAAACCATGTACATCTTGGATATTTCGTTTTCTGATATTATGAGATGAGAAATTCGGGCAGAGTGGTTTGGTTCTAAGTTAAATCAACCATTTTTATTGCTGCTGCCTTGTTTCGTTGACACAAGATGACCACCTGTACCAGGCAGGCCAGGCTGTTCCTCTACAGCCTCATTGTCTTGTCCAGAGTTGCGCATGAGTTGATAGAAACTGTGCCACAAAGCAGCAATGGTGTCGTATTCCTTTGTCATCCCTAAAACTTCTTCAAGTTTGCGGTTCAACACATTTGTTGATGAAAGCAGTTCTTCGAATCCCTATGAATATTCCGATCAATCCAAATTGAAATTTACTCTATGACATCCACGCCTCACTGAGGTTATTTCTCGCGAAAGTCGGTCCCTCTCTCTTTCGAAGAAACTGAGCTCTTCTTCGACTTGTGACATCGTACTGCAGGTTGAGTCCTGACGAGATGGGAGCGTCGGATCCACGGGGAGCCACTGGGTCCGATGGAGAGGAGGAACGTTGCTATCACTTAGTTAATTATTGAATATTATGTAATATTACAATAGTTCGACGAAAAACCAAAAGTGCCTTGTAACATTCAAGTTGCGTCACGCTTTCCTTATAAGGGTCTGAGCTAAAACCACAAATATATCCTGGAGGGAGTTATTCCCCCATTTTGTTCATTAAAACTGCACAAAGTATCTCAGAATTTATTAAATTTCTCCCATATTCAAGTGTAGCGACAAAAAGTGGCCGGGAACACGATTATTGAGATCATTGTAAAGTAACTTGCGCATTACAAGGCCTTATATAAGTTATAACGGACATGATGCCGAAAAGGTTCATGTGACAGTGCCGTGACGATGACTTATAATGCACTCAAGAGATTGTGTTTCCTGCATTTTTCTCCCCAGCTTATTGGATAGGGGAGTGAATTGACAAATCATAAGTTAAAATATGTCTATTGGATGGCCATAACACATGAGGAATTTGCTCCAGGAGATATAGTCATATCCTTATAAGGCAAATGTGACAATTTACGTTATAAGGCACTTTCCGTTTTTCCGACATTTTGGCATCTCTGCTGTGAACAAACACCATCCATCATCCTCAACTTCGAGGGGCAGTGAGAGAAAAAATAGTGTACAGGTAGCACAAAGGCTGGCTAGAAGCCTAAAACTTTCAACCATCAAACATCGTTCCATCCATTCGTACTCCAAAGTTTTGCTTAACATCCATTCCTAGCAGCTTCATCCTGCCAACCTGATATGTAGAAGATGAATTTGATGCCAATGAATATTGATCTTGAGGACTAACCTCGTTCCTCTCTTGCTGGACCTTTCGCAGTTGCATGAGTTGTTCCTTGGTCATGTAAGTTTCTTGTTCTATGGCTTTCTTCTTATGCGCGCCAGTTACAGCCTTCATGTCCGCCTCGAAATCGTATGAATCATTTGCAGGCGGCAGGTATTCTCCTTGTCGGAGCGCCGACATACGTCTCTCATATGCTTCCATGTTGTAGTACTTCTCGTGGGATAATGTAGCTGGATGAAAGTGAATGAGATCCAACAAGGAGATGAAGACGTCTCGGCCATACCTGTATTGTAATCTTCAACAAAGCGAGAGAACTCCTTCTTTTGCTGTTCTTTTGAAACAGTTTCAGGATTGATCTTCCGTTCTTCAACTAGCCAGGTGTAGAACTCTTGGTTTTTGGTAAAGATGCTAGTTGACATGCATTGGCACTGGTCGGGTGAGAGAACAAGTAGATAAATTGACGAACTCTATATCAGATATTATTCCATACTTTCCCCAATGTAGTGCGCTTCCTTTATCCCTCTTTTTCTGTGTTTATGTTAAAAACCGTCAAGTAAGCCAACTGGGTGTGCGTACCTTTTCTTTCTTCTCCTTCTTTTCGCGCCGTTTCTCTTTCCTCCGCTCCTTGCTCTTCGACCTTTTCCCGTCTTTTTCTTTATCTTTACGGCGCTCTTTCCTTCGATGTGAAGTACCCTCACTGGAGTCAGAACTACTCGAAATTGATTTAGCCCGTCTTCGCTTCTCTCCCTTGTCTCGCGATCTTGACCGTGATTTCGAATGATGCTTTCGTCTACGTTCCCTGGACCTCGACCTTGACTGGGACCTAGAACCATCTCTCCGCCTCTTGCGAGTGGGACTGCTCCTTCTTGTGTCTATCTCGAGTGACCTTGGTGAACGCGCCTGCCTTGCCACAGTATCCTTTCCTTCGATGTTTATTGTATCTTTTCGTCGTTTATCAGTATCATAGTCGGGGCGTCGCCTCGGGGACCTTGAGCGAGAGTTGGAAGGCAGCTGTCTGTCTCTAGGCATTGATCGTTGTACAGGTTTGGAAGTAGACCTAAGAGGTCCTGTGAGAAACCAGGCTAGGCGTTAGGGGCCAATTACATAAGCAGGACCTCATCGTTTCGACGGTCTCCTACACATCTCCAGTGCTGACCAGTATCTGGGTAACAGTTCCCTGATCTAACATTGCAATTTCCGGGATACAAGTCCAGAAAGAGCATCCATCATGTCCGCTGTATCGTCTAGTCCACCCATTCACCAGCAGGAGCAAGCGGTTTTCGAGGAACAGTACAGTGTTCTGTTCTGTCGCGCACAATATGATTACGAAGCTCAGGATGCTTCAGCTCTCTCGTTTCGTCGAGGTGATATCATTGAAGTCTTGACACAGCAACCTTCTGGCTGGTGGGACGGCCTGCTGGGTCAAGAACGTGGATGGTTCCCATCTAATTATGTCGTTATGATCTCGGATGAAGAAGCAGACCTAGTCTTGTCTAACGCAGGGTACTCGACCGTTGATGATCAAAATTCGGGAATTCAGCTCAACTCGAACGATATTTCACATTCCACTGCTGGGGGTACACAGGCGGAGAACGAAGAATGGCTTGATAACGAGCTTTCCTTTCGTAACGGACTGCAAGAAACCCCCACCCGTTCATTGCAATCAAACCAACCAAGTGATTTTTGGATGCCTGAGGTTACCCCTGATGGACAGGTAGGGTTGATTTTTGAGTGAGATAAAACTATTCATCTAACAAGGCTCAAGATATACTACGTCAACACGCAAACAGGACAACGTTCTCGCTATTTACCTCAAGAAACAGAGGATGAAGTTTCTGATGGAGATCTCGCTGGCCTGACATCCCAGACATCCCCTCGTTCAGGCATCACTTCCGGCCTTGCTTTTAGGGCCAATGATGATGTTGAAGCCTCTTTAAGCACAGAGGATATTTCCCGACAGAATGGTGTTCATGACCCTTGGGTCAAAAAATTGGCAGATGACGGCGTATCGTTTTACTATTGTAACACGGTGGACGGTAGAGTGCAATGGACGACACCCGACAAGCCGGGAGTGTCAACCTCCAACTCTTCTTTTCCTTCCAATGATTCGCGTCCACCTAATACCTCTCACCTCAGTGTTTACTCCGACGACTCCGACATACAGCCGTTCGACCAAATACCAGCGCCCCGTCCTCGACCACAGAACGGGAAGTCTCGTCCCGTAGAAGCATCATCAGCGAAATCCGAGCCAAATATGCAGGCTCTTATGGAACTGACGGCCTCAGAGCGCATTGCGAAAGCATTGCAGCATGCACTAGAGCCCTCACCACCAAGTCTTGTAACCGATCTATCTGCAGTTGCAAAAGGTTCCATTCAAGCAATCATTGAGAATTTGCAATCCAGCGGCCGTGTTCGTCATCCAGAGGATGACAAAAAGATGGATCAACTCGTCAACAGTGCGGTCCTTGCCGTTAGAAACTTACTCTATGTCTCAGCGGCGCCGACCAGCCAAATATCCAACAATTTGCTTCCAGGAGGCGGTCGAAGTGGAAAGACTCACTCGTCCCAGACAGCCCTCAAATCCGCTCAAAGGAAGGTCACAGCGACCCTTTCCCGTCTCGTTCTCAGTGCCCGCGCCATGCAATATGATTCAGGCTCTCAGCTAGCTGACACGCTCAATCGTATTGAAACTGATTCAGAAGAGCTTGAAAAAGCCGTTCTCTCATTTGTACTGGAGGTTCAGCGCAATCAACATAATAAATCCGATCAGAGTGTCCCTAAACGATTACAAGGTGTTTTTACGACGGTCAATATTGGCATGGGACTCGTTGGGGCGGGTGCGGCGGGCAGTTGGAAGGGTTATGGCTTCGTTTCATTGGATGATGAAGGAAGTATGCCAAAAAATGCCCTTGGAACAGAAGTCGTGATGGAGATCAAGTCGTCTTCGGATCAATTGCAAACAGACTTTGTTGCTTTGGGTCAAGCCCTCAGATCTACTACAAATAATTCGGGTCAGTAACTTTTCCGTGTCTATACCATTGATATTGATATCTCTTGACCCAACTGTAGTGCAAGTTCGCTCCCGCGTGCAGGAACTGGTCACCCATATTTCGGCCTTTCTTTCCATGATCGCCGACATTCATGTGGCTCGGCACGTCGACATTGATGGAATTCGTCAAGCCGGAAATACTACTGCAGATGACTGTTACCCACGGTCCGTTGAGAATGCGAGACGTCTGGTCAGAAGCCTTGAGACGGTTGTTCAAGCCATCTACGATGACAGTTCTGCACTCCTTATGACTGCTCAAAGCCTTTATGATGGAGGCCGCAGTCTATTAAGAGGCGAACAAGAAGCGTTATACGATCTCTTGGATAGTCAATCTTCGTCCCTCAACGCAAACCTAAAGTCAGTCAAGCAGGCTTTTGAGGGCCTGCTATCTGTTGGTCACGAGCAGGCAGATGTGGCACAGGGTGACTACAATGGATCTATCGAATGGCGGATGTCGCGTCTTAGTGTCATTAACGATCAGTTTGGTGGTGCTATACACACTTCAGAGTTGACAGATACTTATCATTTGGAAAATGAGGACGTCGTGGATATGGAAGTCGCCTTCAACAGATCAGGCATCAAAAAAGCGGACTTGTCATATGACTCGCAACGGACTCTGGCGAACGCCCAAAACGTCTCAGACGCAGCAGCTACACTTCTTGCGCGCGACTCGGAAGTTTCCCTCGATACAACTCTTGTCTCTCAGTCCTCAAAAGATACCCAGAAAAACTCGGGTGATAATGACGGTCCCCTGTTTGATGACGAAAGTAAAGCTTTGTCATATCCTCAATATTGGAAGCCTCTAATTTTTGATCATCTAGCGCCAGTTGCAAAACCCTCGCGCCCATCTGTTGTCAACAAACTACAAAGGCTTTTGGGTCAAGAATATGCCGATAAAGTGGCTGCTGACCTCCAACCTTGGTATTTGCGACCTAATTATCTACCTACGGACATCCTCATCGATGCAGATGGTTCTATTCGTGGGGGAACCGTTCCGGCGCTTGTTGAACGACTTACAGCTCATGAACAAGCTTCTGATCCCACCTTTGGAAAAGCTTTCCTCATGACCTACAAATCCTTTACGACCCTTGATGAAGTGTTTGATCTCCTCGTCGCCCGCTTTGGCATCCAACCGCCTGAAAACTTGACCCAGTTAGAACGAGAGGATTGGTGCAAGCTGAAGCAGCACGTAATTCAAGTGCGGTCAGTTATACTTCTCTAATTGTCTACAGTACAGGTCAGGAATTCACTAATCTGTACTTTCAGCGTTTTAAATACACTAAAGTCCATGATTGTCGACGACGACGTCCTCGAGAAGGAAGACCTCTATATCCTGGACCGAATGAAAGAATTTATATCCACGGATGAGGTATCATCGTTTGCTGCGGCGAAACAACTTTTGATACTAATAGAGAGAGCGGTATTTACCTTTCATTTTTGTGGTATATCGTGTGACGTCAACTAAATTGGTTGATCGCTAGCAACGAGGAGGGGATAGCGTCAAGACGATGGTTAACACCAACCTGGGACCCCCACCGCCTCCCATTGTTCCCAAGTCTAACAAACAACTGAAACTTATTGATATTGAACCCCTGGAATTGGCTCGTCAGCTCACTATCCTGGAAAGTCAACTTTACCAGAAAATCAAGCCTATGGAATGCCTCCAGCGTTCTCGGGAGCAAAGGACAGAAAATGTGGATAATATTGCGACTGTCATCCAGACCAGCAATCGTGTATGTCGCCATTTTTTTTTGAAATTCAAAGTTTGTCATGCTATCAAATCATAGATTGCAGATTGGGTAGCGGAGTCTGTCTTGAGCAAGGCAGATTCTCGTCGACGAGCACAGACTGTGAAACACTTGATCAGTGTTGCTGATGTGAGTTCCTCCAATTGACCTGGTAGTTATCAGCTGCCTGACGTTATTTGTTAGCGTTGCCGAACCTTGAACAATTTCTCGACGATGATCGCCATCACGTCTGGTCTTAATACGCCCCATATCCGGCGATTAAAACGAACATGGGAACAAGTTAACCAACGGTCTATGGCACAGTTTGCAGCATGCGAGATAACGATCGATACCAACAAAAATTTCACTAAGTACAGGCAATTGATGGCCAATGTGAATCCACCTTGTGTCCCATTTATCGGTCTGTTCTTCTGCTGAGACTTATAAACCCTTTTTGCTGGTTTCTTAATAATTACTCTGTAGGTGTTTTCCTTTCAACGCTCCAATTCATTCAGGATGGAAATCCTGACAATCTACCGGGCAATTTGGTCAATTTTCGTAAACGTCAAAAAGCGTCGGAAGTTATCAACGACATTAAACGATGGCAAGCGCAGACATTCAATTTACAACCTTTACCATCTGTCATTGCCTACCTCAACGAGCAATTGAACCAGCACAGGGATACTCGAGCATCAGGAGAACGTTTCTGGGCACTTAGTCTTGAGCTAGAGCCTAGAGAGCGAGAAGACGAAAAGATGGCGAGATTGTTGCAGGAAAGTGGCTTTTTGTAGGACTTCTGATTGTATTGTTTATTTTGTATTCTTGTATTATGATAAGTACTAAAAGTCGAACGCCAGCTATACTCATGCATCATATATAACTAGGATACAATTGCGTTGGCACATGCTTTCATCATTCTAATAGGTTTTCATGATTGAAACCATTAATTAAGAGCTATCTTTTCAAGGTTCTCTGCTTCTCAGCAAACTCTACTATCTTGCGATCGACAAACATCCCCTTCCGGTCTCGTACACTATCCATATACCCTTTGGCGATGTTTGAACGATCTGCCTTTTCTCCCAGGTCCTCAAGTTCTTCTTCTGTAGTCGGTACCCAGAACGGATCCTGGTCAAGGAGTTCATAGCTAAGGGTTGGTTAGGAGTGCTGATGATTGGAGAGGGTGGGATTCCGACATACCCACTGAAGATCAGCTGTGGGCTGGCAGCACCCGAAGTACGAGTTCGGATATCTGTTATGGTCGAACGTATGTTAGAGGCTGCGTCCAACTAGTAAAATAATTAAACACACCATCTGCAAAACCGAAGCTTTCCACCACCGGAAGGCGCGCAGAAACATTGAAAAATGACGTCCCTTCCTTCATCTCCTCCGCCACGATGCGACCACGCCGTTTAGCTATAACACCATAGACTTTGCCTAGAACATCGGCTACGGGCGATGAATAGAGGATGCAAACGTAGAAGAACGAAACCTACTAGAAGCCTGGATTTCGCATGAATACATAGCAAGTAATAACCTTGGGGACCAGTCTAACAATGCGTTTCTGCATGCATCCTTGAAAGAGGATATCAAAGATCCAGTTATTTGCGACATCCTGTTTTGTTCTAAAATTGTTGAGGAGGAGCTCAATAACATATTTGATTGCCTTGAGACTTACCTATTTCCCTTTCGAGACTTTTTGTATCGATCTCTACTTGCTCTACAAAATATGCCATGCCTTCCACAGGTTCCGCACAAAGGGGACCGCGGAAGGTAGCGAACTGGAAACCTGCTTCTATATGATTATCAAGATCACGGATGACTTTATGGATCTCTGCGATTCCTTCATCTACTTTCGTGTGCTCAAGGCGATGCTTCAACCTATGACCAGAGCCATCAAAAACGGTGAACCTTTGATTCGGGAAGAAATACCAACGATGCAATTGCCTTGGGTTTTCTTGCATCTATTAGCAAGCAACCGCCTGCCTTTTGAGGACCAAATGCCCACGTCTTGGCAGCGACGCCTTCCCAATCACCTCCGACATCTTTACATTTCTCCGCAAAGACATCCCAGAATTGGTCGGGACTAATCGTTGATTTTCGGATGACATCTCCATGCAGGTCTACATCCTGCTCTTCTTCCTCTATTTGTTGGTCCCTTTTACCGCGAACGAGGGTTTTTAAGGCTGTGAGGTTTTCAAGGATAAAATCGAGGATTGTTGGTGGAATTGGGACCGCTCGTGTAGTGAAAGTCACAACTTTATGCGCGCTTGAACCTCGCATCGTACCGCGAGCCGCATTGGGGGTTTTGGTGGGTGCCATTTCTAACAACGTCTGAATAGGTTTCCGTCATATTATGGAAGGGAAAACACACCGGCTGCCTTAACAGCTGTCTCGCGGAACGGCACAATAGGCTTCGACGCTTGGATCTCAACTCTCGCAAATCGCTCTCGCAAATCCTTCAAGCAACGCTATCAAGGAAGTAGTCAGTGTTCTGCAAAGAACAAAGAATATTACACACTTCCAGATGAAGTTCGCCGGCGGTTAAGATGACGTGTTCTCCAGTTTGCTGCTGGAAGGTTTCCACACATGGGTCGGACTGACTGAGGAGCTTTAAGCCATTGACAAGCTTCGGCATATCGACTGGTCTGACAGGTTCCAAAGCGACGCGGACGATAGGCGCTGCCTGTCCAGATGTAAGAAATTTGATTTTTCCGGATAGACAAAAGCATACCGTTCGATTCACTGCTCCCAAATTTATGAGACAATCCTGCTGTGTAACCGGATCCGGGTCTTCACCGATACCATTCTCTTCGGGGCTGCAAAGTGTAGCACTCCTCCATACTTTGGATTCAAGACCTTTAATAGCAAATATGTTCCCTGCGCGTACTTGTCGTACGGGTATTAATTCACGTCCCATCATAATGTAGAGTCCTTCGACGGTTGCTGTAAGTAGATATTTCGCATTGCTTGTCTGAGTTGGCCCCAGCCCTGGGCTATATTTAGGGAGGACGGCGTATACTGAGCTACCCACACGTATCGTTCCAGAGTATAGTCGAGCAAAACCAAGAACAACCTCAAGATCGTTGTTCTTGGCATCGTCCTGCGCGTCTGAGGATTTTATATCAGGAGCGTGGTCGACGATCGAGAGAGTAGACAGTTCATTAGCAAGAGGCACGGCCTCCCTTGCAATCCTTGTTTCTTGAGCTTTCGTTCTCATCTCCTCGACTGTCAAAACCTTCTTTTTATTTTCAGGCAGATCTTTAGCAGAGACTGCGAACATCTTGCTGACATATGCAACGACGCAAGCCTCGGGAGCGAATCTAGATGCGTACAGATCTTCCTCCAACTTGTTTTTTGGTTGTAAAGTAGTTTCATAAAGATCCGGATATAACATTTTTGGAATCCTTGTAGCTTGTGCGATCGGCGGAGCAGGAATGACATCGATAACAGTTTGTATAATGCATGTCGACAAAGAAAGCCATTGAGCGAAGATTAGTGAAAGAAGGTGTCGAGTATCCTTGGATTTGAGGTCTCGAGGAGGAATTTTGAGATCTAATGCCGTGACAATCTTCACCACTTTATCTGGATTGCTAAACGAAATGTTGAAACGTTAGCAGAGCTCAAACTTGATCAATAAGTTCTCGACACTTACGGGTTTATGACCACCGCATCATACACAGCCCAAAGATTTTCTAGCACGAATTGCACGAAGAGTGGTTTGAGGGCGCGGCCTCGAAGGTGCTTATAACTGATCACCTTCTTTGTTTTTGGATCAAGGAAGAAATCACCCCATAGCACTCTTCGAAGATTAGCTTCCCTCATGCCTAGTTTTTGCGAATATAGCTGCGCAAACTTGCCAACACGGAAGCCCCAACCATCGATTGCAGATGCAAAAATGACGTTGCCTTTCTCAGGCGCGAAGTATATATCCTCGTCGTCCTTTTCTTGAAATTCATCAGTTTCGTTCACATTTGTGTCGGTTTCGTCCGCATGGGCTTCTTTCTTCTCTGCAAGTCGACGCTCGCGTTCTTCTCTCCACCGCAAATCGTCTTCCATTCTCTCCGACGCGAAGGAATCTCCCATGACAGCATTGACTTGCTCGATTAGCCGGGCAAGATGGTTATACGCCTCCATTGGTGCTAATTTGAGTTCAGTGATCAGACGATCCATCTTGTTTATTACAAGTATGGGCCGTAGACGATCATGCCAGGCTTGTCTAAGCACTGCTATAGTCTTCATGTAACCGACGTTAGAAAAACTGGATGATGGAAAAAAAACACAACCATAAAACAGACCTGGGTACAAACCCCTTCTACAACGTCCACCAACACCAAAGCTCCATCACACAATCTAGAAGCTGTAGAAACCTCACTGGAAAAATCAACATGTCCAGGTGTGTCAATCATATTAACGACGTAAGTCTTTGGCAATCTCCCTGATCTTCGTTTCTGTCAAGCTAACCCACAATCAATAAAAAACAAAACGGACCTCCATTCGCATCCCGTTCCATGACCTGGAATTTTAAGGAAACAGCACTACTCTCCATCGTAATCCCTCGCTCTTGTTCATCTTCTCGACTGTCCAGGTATCTCATTTTTCCGGCCATCCTGGATGAGATAATGTTGTTTGCAGCGAGTAGAGCATCCATGAGTGTTGTTTTACCATGATCTACGTGGCCTATCGTTGTGATAATGCGAACGTTGAGAGCGTCGGGGATGGTGTCCATGGTTGAGATCTGAGGCGGGTCCAAGTCAAGATGTGATTAGATACGGATCAATCCTGCCGAATTATTATTATAAACTCAGTCTAGAAAACCAGTCGTACTGACCTGAGCTCTTATCCTCCTCCAACATGGGCAAAGGTGACTCGACTGAAAAACATTCCAGCAAACATGAAAAGCACGGACACAACGACCCAGACCGGAAGCATAAAAAACGACGCAAACATGACGACAACAATGATGCCGACAGACATCGAAAACATAAACATCGTAAACGGGACAAGGACGAGAGTAGAGTCAAGATTGTGGATGATGACGGGGATGACAAATTGTGGGTCGAAAATGATATTGATATGGATGGAGAACGGGTGCGTGATAGTTGGTTTCTCAACAATATCTTGATGTTCATTCATTTGGAACCAGATTTTAGCAGCGGATATCCCAACAGCGGAGAGTCTGAAACTAACCTCCACAGCTGGTGTCGAATTATCTTCAGCAGCTCTACCTCACGCCACTAACACTGAATCTGTACTGAAGCGCGATGAATGGATGCTGTTGCCCACATCTACACCTGTCATGCCTGCCGACGTCCAATATCAACAGAAGAGCCATGGAAGGTCAGCACCACCACTCACAAACGACTCATTTACCGAAGACTATGGAGAGCCTTCGGGAGACTCTCGAACTACAAGTGGTGGAGTTGATTTCTTTTCAAGTCTCGGAACGGAGAGGAAGAAAAACCCCAAACCAGAGAAACCAAAACCAGATAAAGTGTGTTCCTCCTTCTTTCTTTGATTTACGCTATATTGATCACCAATGATATAAAAGCCTTTAATCAGCTCGCGAGAGCTCAATCAAGATATCAAAGAAGGTCGACCAATCAACTTCGACAAACCACCTGCGCCTCTCCCTTCATTTACCCCTGGCGGTCCCGGTTCACAGTGGCGCATGATGCGCCTCCGTCGCGTATACGAAGCGGCAGAAGAGGAAGGTCTCCCTGTCGAGGAGGTTGGCACAGACAGGTTCGGTTCTCTACAGGCTTTTGAGGAAGCCAGGGAAGAACGAAGAATCCTTGACGAACGGGAAGGCAGGCGTGGTGATCGTGATCGTGAGCGAGGTCGTGTGACGGAAAGGCCAAATCATTTCAGCAAAGATGGGGAGAAACGACTTATGTTTACGGACGTAGGAGGAAGTGGTGCATCCAGCCGGAGTTCTTCGTTTCGCCGGCCAGGTGGCATGCCAGAGAGCAATCCTTCAACTCCATCGCCACCTTCAGGAATGGCTCGTGCACCTGCTAATAAACGTCTCGACTCCCTACGACTACCTTCTCAAGCGGGCTCTCCGCTGGCTCAATCACACACTCCCATTCCATCGGTGATGACCCCTCCAGCTGCTTCTGGTTCACGATCAAGAGCATTGTCGCCTTCTTCATTGAATAAACTACAAGCCAAAGTGCTACGCGCGAAACTTATGGGAATGCCTGACGCTGAGAAGCTGGAACAGGAATATGAAGCCGAAGCCAAAAAGGTCCACGGTGCAGAGGAAGGGGGTGTACGGACGAAAGTCGAAGTATTACCGACTTTGGATGCAAGGGGTAGGATGTATGATGTTGGCCATGGCAAAGACGATGGTCAAATTCTGGCTGGAAACAGAAAGAAGAAAGAAAAGGTGCGTTCCTTATATTATTGCGCTTGTTTTCATGCAATGACGGAGAGCGTTTCTAGTTCGAGACACACGATCGTAAAACTGGCGAAGTTATCCGAATCAATCCAGACGACGACACATTGACGTTGGGAGAAATGTTGCGTCAAGAGAGGTTAGGCGCTGGTATGGCCGATCAAAAGGACCTAGATGCACAATATGCACGTGCTGTCATGGGGGATGGAAAATTCCAAGTGAATGCCTTCCACTGTTGGCTATTGCGAAAGATGTTGAATAATCTCATTATTAGAATGATCTTGACTACATTGATGACAATGCTGAGAAACTGGGCCGTCAAAAGATGCGTTCTGATGCCATGAAACGTCAATTCGCCATCCATGGTGAGCTTTTCAGAAAAACTGACAGTTTAATATTAAATGACCAACAGACTACAAACGAACTCAAAAGGCATTATCGTCATGTAACTTTTGCTACGGAGAAGATGACTCGCCACCGAAAGCTGCTATTATCGCTACGGGAACACGGGTATATCTATCGTGCACTCTGACCGAAGAACTAGTCAAAGGACACTGTTTGATAGTGCCAATCCAACACCATTTGAATATGTTGGAAGCTGACGATGATGTGTGGGAAGAAACTCGGGTATGTTCCTCTAATCTACGGTGGCTGCCCATCCTGATTCTTCGGCAGAACTTTATGAAATGTTTAATGCGTATGTTTGCCGAAGAAGATCAGGGGGTGGTGTTCTTTGAAACAGTGATATCGTTAAAGAAGCAGAAGCATACATGTATTGAATGTGTGCCGATGCCTTGGAGCCAATTTGACTTGATACCTGGTTATTTCAAGGTGAGGATGAGCCTTTTATCTTTCTTCAGGGCTTACGGGGTTTTAGGAATCAATACTGGCTTCAGAGGCTGAGTGGTCGCAGCACAAGAAAGTGATTGACTTTTCGACGAGGCCTGGTGGATTCCGAAGAGCCATGGTGCCGAACTTGCCGTACTTTATGGTGCATTTCGACCACAAGGGGGAGAAAGGTTATGGACACGTAATAGAAGGTGCTGCAGATGCTCAAGATGAAGATGGACTTGAAGAAGGGGAGAAAGGTGGTGGTGAATTTCCATTGTGAGTACAAGACCCCCTTGGTTGTTTGGAACATTAGCTGAACGACTTGTAGTTATTTTGCAGGGGAAATTATTGGGAATGTTCTTGATATCGAGGCGCGACGATGGCGAAGACCCAAGAGAGTTGATTTCAGGATGAATGAGAGTCGGACAGTTGAATTTAAGAAAAAGTATTTAAAGTTTGACTGGACTGGTCTGATTGGCCAGTGACTCTGTGACGCGTTTGTAGTATTTTTGGTGAAAGAGTGACATTTGAGTTATAGTATGGCTCCAGCACCACCGACGAGGAGAGAGGTCCTCATCCTCTTAATTCTTTTCTTTTTTCTAGTCTTTCTTTCCAATTTAAATAACCCGGCAAGACCTATCTTTTCTCGTCCATCTTTCGATACAATCCTTAACACCACCCGGAAATCTTCACCTGTTCCAGAAACAACAATAGTCGCCCATGTCCCAGGTCAGTATATCTTTGTTGTCATACATCTCTATCACACTTACACCATACAGGATGGACCATTTTCGATAAACTATACATCCTCAATGGAGCCGTTTACATAGTCTCTGACCGTCCTTCAACGATCCCAGATCTGAACTTCATCTACTCAAAAGGCATCTTTATTCTGCCAGGAAAAGAGAATGAACCTTTGCGTCTGCCAACAGACAAAGATATTCGCGTCATTAGTTCAAAACAAGCTAAACAACTTTTCGGAACAGGCGCCGAAACTATCGATGGCATGACAGTGCGTTTCATTTACCCTTTAACTATTAATCGCTGACCATTTCTCGTACCAGTTTCTTGTAAATGACCCAGTACAATTGTCTGTTACTCTCATCTTGTAATATCAACCAATCTGAACTAACAACCACCTTCTCTGATAGCATCACCCATTACTACCATTGGTCTGCCGAACTATGGTACGGTTTCTGGCGCACTTACTCCTCATTAGACCTATCTATATCCGCCGAAGGCAATACCACTCTCCCACCTTTACGTCGAATCGTCTTCACTCATCTCAATAACGTACAATGGCAAGACTATGCTAACATGAACCAATGGGTTGTCCGATCCTCCTTCCCATCCATCGCCATGGAATTCATCGACGACTGGCGGGATCGTGCCGAGATGGGTAAAGCATTCGTCTTTGACCGCGTCCTCGTCGCAGATCGTTCAGCTGCAATGCATTCTTACAACTTTGCCCGTTTCCAACGTACGGCTGCCTCCGCCTTTGCTCTTCCGGGAAGCACAAGTTGGTGGACACCTATACGGAATAACGTCATCCAGTTTGCCGGTCTCGATCCTGGTGTTGGAAGTGGCACAACTGGCACCCCGGTCATCACGTACATTTCGAGACAGGAATGGGGTCGACGAATGTTAATACCAGCCCACCACGACAAACTCGTACAGGAGCTGTACAAGTTAAGAGATATGTATGGCTATGAGGTCAACGTGGTCAGGGCGGAAAAATTGTCTCGAATTGAACAAATACGTTTGGCTGCTCGGACAACGGTAACCAGTTTGCCATCTTTAGGACTTTAATCTAACATCCTGTCTTCTTAGATAATGATGGGTGTTCATGGAAACGGTCTTACGTCGCTCGTCTGGATGAAACCCACTCCACGATCAACGGTCATAGAATTCTTCTTCCCTCAAGGTTTTGCTCACGATTATGAATACACAACGCGTGGGCTGGGTATGGTACATTACGGATTTTGGGGTTCAGAGTACGTTCTCATCGCTTCTTTTATATTTTACACCTTGCTCCACTTGCTTACCACATCTCCACTCCATAATATGTATAGTTCTTTTACCAGCCCAGCCTTCCCACACCCCAAATATGTTGAAGGATTCCAGGGTAACGAGATTCCGATCGACGGAGAGGCTGTCGCACGGTTATGTGTGGAACGCCTTTCTCTCGCAAGCGAAGTAGACGATTGAGACTCTATCATGGATGCACCTTTACTGTCATTTACTGAACATTCTTGGACGCCAAGTGGCCGCCACTTGCGTATCAGACTTGTATATATATTTGCCACTCTTTTATACCAGTTATTTTAGGGTACCGATGAGTAGAGTAGCTCAGCATACCATACCATCATTAATCCTGTAAAGTACCCTCCCCACAAAAAGTAGATTTCCCCAGACACCTCGTGGTATCCCTGGCCCATTGGTTATGAATAGCGTGAAATATGAATAGGAAATATCAACATCGGGGTAGATGTAATACATCACCGGGAGGAAACTCGAGTGAGTATACGCTAAGTGTTGAGCGAGGGTCGATGCCATTGTCAGGTTAGTTAGGAACTGCCAGAGGGTGGTTCTTCACATATCGCAGCCGCCGATGGGATGGTATCGGTCGAGCGTGACCAGTTGACTTGTCGTGCTCTCAAATGATATCCCCCTCGTTTGGCCTTCACTGTTCAGGTATCAGAACCCTCCGACTCGGATCGATGGTTGGGCATTGGCTGCGAAGAGCTCGATGTACCTGATTGATGACTTTGGGTGAAGGCTCTCTCCTGTCGACGAATCCAATGTAGACTGTTAGTACGTTGTACTGCGTATTTTTCCACGATCTGCGGCACACCAACAGGTCTTTTCTCCCCATATGTACGCTACCCGGAATCGCGCCGCCAGAATGTAAATAATCTTTCAAAGTTGGAACGGTGATCCTGGGGCCCCAAAACCGCGGAGAAATACACGAAGAGGAATATCTTCGCCCGATGTAAAACCTGGTTCTTGATAATAGAATTTTGTTGCATATTAGGGACGGTCAAAGTAGAGGATTCAAAAGTGATTCAGCATTCCCATGATTAATATTCAGGATGCGTTTTGAATCCTCTATTTTGACAGTCCCTATTGTTTCTTGAGGAATACGTGCTTGTGATTCTGGAAGAGAGAGTCTATAAAAACAGTTCAAGGCTAGTCGGAACTGTCGCCTTCAGACGTGGCAATAATTTCTGCCATTGCACATCCCGAGCTACTTCCGCTGGTACAGGAAGCGGGAACAGCAAAGAAAGGCAGAGGAGGACAATACTCCGACGGATCAATAGGCTCGTCGGAGACTTTCACCATTTTCGCGATTCGGCAAGGCTGCACTCAACAGATAAAGATCAGATTTCACCCAAATTCAGGGCTGGGGGAGTCGACCTTCCATTGACATGATGTGCAGAGGCCCAAGTAAAGTGTGAACACGAATCGGCATCCACGGGGGAAATGTAAAACGCAGTAGTAGCTCTGCGTAGGATACGTTTCGGCGGCGCTACAACATGGGGGTGGAGCATTCCTCATCTTGACTACTCCACATTCCAGATCTCAGCGACTTATTGAAGCATGGTAGTTTTTGCCTATATTGTAGAACTCAGAGATACTATCAGAGGAGCGAGTTCAAATTCTTGTTGCCCAAGATGGATGGTTCCCTACTTGATGGGATATAAATAGCTGGCTAGGTGCCAATTAGGTGAAAGCGGACCGATGGGAGATGATCCTACAATATAAGTGATCTTGCATGGATAGTCTTGAGGATAACAAGAAACCTGAACCATTTGGAAGTCTGAAGGACAACCCCAGTTCTAATTTGAATTAGATGTTAGCTAACTACATTACGGCTAAGGTAGACGACATTCATAATCAACCAGCATCACATGACGTTACTTTTTCGTGACATTGCTGACCAAATCGGGTAAGAAAACCACGGAGAAACAATGGAGATGGAATAGCACTGCTTGTACGCACAAAATGAACCTAGTTTATATTGACTTAGTTATTTTCTGTCAGTCTGCGAAATTTTAAGATATTTGAATCAAAATTGAGGGAGGAGATCGTTTTCCAAAATTGTATGTGCTTGATCGATGATCAATCAGCGATAACAGATGAGCGCGTGCGATAATTTCACAAGAGAACAAGAAGCAATAAGGGGAATTTAAAATTTAAACGATACCCATCTTGCCCAATTCCTTCCATGATCCCCACAGGTAATATACTGTATGGATGATAAACTCCGTGAACTGTTGCTGGAGGGGCTGTAAAGATGATTGGAGGCTTCCTTTTGGAACTGTGCATCGAAATTTGAATTGGAAGCTTTCCAGAGCTTCTGGTTGTTTATTCTGTGATGCTCTGCTCATTATTCTGAATTGTGATCCACTGACCTCCTTTTCCAATTCTTCTTCTCCAGATGCAGCCACTTTCTCGTCATTTAAATCATTTTTGGCCCTTTTTTTGGCCCTTCTGTGTTGCAGCCTTTTCCATTTGCTATGCTGGCAAATACAGAACGTTTCCTTTTAGGCATAGATGTATTTTGAGTAGACGAAAGAGTTGGAGGACGCGACGCGACGGGCCTGTCCTAGAGTGTATTCTTCTCCTCCACCAAATTTGGATATTTTTGCAAAATAACCTATGATTCACGTGTCTATTGACTTTATCTACAAAACTAGCCTTTTAAAGTGATGCTGGAAGTGTGGATCGTGCATAAAATATATTTTATTATGATTTTCTTGAAAAGTTGCCAATTTTGGACAATGTCACATTGATCATGTGATGCTAGTTGATTATGAAAGTCGTCTACTGGGGCAACGCTCTGCTAATTCAAACTCCGACAACCCACCGTAAAAATGGCCTTCTTGCATATCTTGACCACCTCAACAGATGAAGATGAGTTTGTATGGAATAAAATGATAATTATTGTATTATAAAAAGAATCTTGGGTACAGATTTTTATTTTGTGGGTTTGATCTTTCTAGACAATCCAATACTTTTTTGGGGATTTCTGAATATTGAGGAATCGGAGAAGGGAGACACTTTAAAAAAATTCCGTACCCAAGAATCCGATTTAAATCATAAAATAAACATAATGGCTGGTTTCCTTTTTTTCTCAGTTGTGGCTGGAACCTAAGATGCAGAGGACGCAAAAAAACGGGTTTTTGGCGTCCAAAAAAGGCAATTCAGGGTCCAAATAGAAAAGTTGCGTCGACGCATCTCTCTAAACCACACAAAATTAGCACACCAAACCACATATTCAAGCCATGTAATTCAAAACTCGCCTTGCTATCCAATTTCTGCTTTGAAAAAATGTTCACCTGGTGCCGTATCACTGTCAGGCAACATTCTCAGTCAATTCTCCTCAATTCAAGATTCAAGACAATAATTTTTCTTAGTTTACATTCAAATCTCTATTCCTATCTAACTAGTTATTTTGAAGACATCCTCCAATAGTATCGAGGAAGAGATGACTGCAATTAAATTTCGAGAGGCCAGAACCAGGGACTAAAGTTGCCTTTTTCGGTAGTGGCCACTTTTACTGTCACGTAAGCGCTGTGTTGGATTGCTATTTCGCCATGTTACCAACGTGAGATTGGTTTGGGGTCTGCTGTGATGTTAGAAACCCATATTACTAACTGTTATTTTGTTATGTAATCAGCTATTTTTTTTTGAATTTTTGCTTGCATTTTGAACATTTCACTGAGATCAATGAGATCTTACCGATATCCTCATATTGAGAAGTTAATATCAAGGTAGTTGGGTCACAATTGGGTCGTTATTGTCAAGTTTTTGAGCAATAGAGCCGAGTGCCGGATGCCGGGAGTTTGCGGAAACACATTGTGAGGTCCGAATTGGGTCCAAAAGGACTTCTGCACCCAAAAAACTAAGCTCTACTCAATGGCCGATTGAATGTGTATCGCTCCACCAAATTGCATATTAGAATACTTTAGCAGCTCTTCTGGGTGCTTTGAGAGTTTCTCACAGTTTCTAACATGCTAATTTTGACCCCCCTCATGTTAGAAACGTTACTAACATGTTATTAACACGTGATATACTGGCCTGTTACTAACATGGAGCCAACCAACACAGCCCTACTGTCACGCAAAATTTGGCTGTGGTTGCCAGTCCCCACGTCTACTTACCTATTATGGTATCACGTGACCGTATTTTGGCTCCATGTACATCCATTGCCTCTGCCAATGGCAAAAGTGCGTCCAATGATGTCCTGTAATCCTTCTTGTACTGCAAGATAGTCGTGGCCACCTGCCAAGGTTTTCACAAGAACTACCTTGCGTCCATTTTCGGAGAATTCATCTATTCTGCCAAAGTTCGTTAAGGTCGTGCTGCTCAAAATTTCGTTTCGTTTGATTTGTCGTGCCATTTGTTGACCTTTCACTATTTCCCAATCCCGTTCCGACATAGCCAGGACGTCTTTCGGTATGTCGAGAGGTGGCAGTTGCCTTTCCAGGAATGCTTGGAATAAATGATCAGAGTGCGAGTCAGGAATATCCCGGTCGTTTTCGGCATGTGCAATCAGCACAGACGTGGCAGTGATGTTCTGGGAGATGTTAGTACACTATCTGGTACGCTGAAGGATAAAGAACACACGGGAACGGCCTGAAGGATGTCAAAATGATGTGTCAAAGCCCTTTGTACAATGCCTGGCGTTGTAGTATTAGCCGCAAACCAGAGAAAATGTAAATCCTACTTACCAACAACCCCTGGAATCACGAAAAGGGGCTTCATCATGGGAATGAAGCCAAATATGTTGTAGTCGTGTAGTAACTCTCGTATGCTAGTGAAGGGCTATGAATAGGATTATCGTCAGTTCAGCTTCGCATATGAATAAAAATGCCACCTACTGACAAAAGTACAATACCTCTGCAATTAATACCCTCTGAAGAAAGCTCTGCGCCGAGCAGACCTGAAACTCCTGTGCCCAAACTGTGACCTACAATCAAGATATCCTCAGGCCTCGTTTCGTGAGCAACCAGCCAATTGAATGCCGAGCGAGCGTCACGGAGTAAGCCAGCCTCAGAAGGCCACCCTGTACTGTCCGCAAATCCACGATAATCAATTGCAAGAACATTTGCACCGAGTCTAGACGAAAATCCCTGATAGCGATGAATACGTGGTGATAAGGCACGGGTGGCACCATTGCCGTGCAAGAAGAGAATGACTGGGTATTCTTTCAACGCCGGTATAACATGAGCAGTAACATTTGTGGGTATCGTGGGCAAGGAATGATAGTATGGATCAGATAGAATGAACCAAGCACCGATAGTCTCGTTATCTGGTGTTTGAATCTTTAGATTGAGAGTCCTATTGGCTGGTAGGAGCGGCAGTAATAAGATATGGAATTCCAAATAATGGGCAGCTACGCACGAGCCAATCCATATTTCTCCGGGGTATCAAAATTTGCAAACAAGGGCAGTTTTAAATCATTGAGATATATCGCTCTAAGGATAGAGGTTAGGTGAGTATTGAAGTTGAGGACAAGGGGAATGCATACTGGCTCTGAAAATAAGCTGGCTCTGAAAATAAGGTATAAAAGTCAGGAGAAGTACATCGAGGACGTAGAGAGCGCCAAATATGACAAGATACTTCTGTGCATGAAAGAGAAAGTTGGTAACGTTTGCCATTGAATATTGAGGTCTGAGGCTTGGGCTCGATAACTTGCTTTCTAGTTAACGGCAAAATGCCAGGCCACCTCGGAGTCGAAAAGTCGCGCGTATTTGGTACAAACAACTGTTTTTAGTAAAGCGCGGCCTCCATTGACACGTTCCAACACAGGGTCTTGCATTGCCGTTTGCACAATGATTTTGCTAAAACATGTTTACGTTTGTATGTCCCGTTATGGACCCCTCACGCATCAGGTCCAATCTGAACCGCTTTGGGAATTTTGAACATCGTTTGAGCCGTTACACCCCTATTTGTCGAGGTCACGGTACAATATTTACAAATAAAATTTTCAACTTTGTTGTTTGCAAGACCCTGTAAGTGGTGGTGGGCAATGCCTTAGTAATGTCATGATTGGGGTCAGATTAGCCTAAATAAGCTAAATCCGACCTCAGATAAAAATTTTGACCATTTTTTGGTGCTCAGCATCGACAACAGCTACCTGCCAAACCATATTTTTATGGTATATGGCTGAATCATTACAGTATGGTACCTGTACCATGAAAGGCTCAAACAAGGCATACAGCCGACTACCATTATGGTATGGTGCGCAGCCCTAGTGTTCACAAACTGCTTCACAAAGGTGTCTATACAGGTGAAACTTGTAACCTGGTCTGACAGCTTGCACATGCTGGGTGTTCACAGTCCCAAGTGGGTCACATCATCACTGCTGTTTTCCAATCAGCAGGAGTTGAAACTGTGGGAGAAGTAAGTTGCAGGTCTGTCAACTGCATGATCAAAGAGGGATATCACTGCTGGCACTTGTTAGGGCAACTGCGGAACAACTTAGTCGAGATCTAGCAGGGGATCCTAAACATATATATAAACATAAAATACGACAGGAAAGCGCACCTAGTGTTGAAGTATTGCGAGTATGAGACTCGTTCATCCATTTATAGTATATTATGTAATACGGTAGCTAATACGGACAAGTTCAGTTGGTGATGAGTTTATACTCTGACATCAAGCTGAACTTGATTC
>Ga0193743_1000275_pt1 | contig 41003 bp, 37 predicted proteins | sample L2c2metaG_FD_143038 | JGI IMG/M metagenome (GOLD analysis project Ga0193743, IMG submission 143038) | Soil microbial communities from a riparian zone of the East river system, Colorado, United States - L2c2 | ecosystem: Environmental > Terrestrial > Soil > Riparian zone | place: USA: East River... | reverse complement strand
CTGCTGGTGGTTCGGGCGGCTGAGCAGCCAGCCGGCGGGGCCGGCGAGCTGCTCGGCGGCCTCCGGTCCCCAGGAACCCCTCGGGTAGGGCAGCGGCTCGGGCCGGTCGGCGACGAACTCCCCGGCCACCGTCCACACGTGCTCGAGCCCGTCCGGCCGGGTGAACAGCGAGCGGTCGCCGAGCAGCACGTCGTGGATCAACCGCACGTAGGGCGGAAGCGGGTCGGCGCCGTCCACCGAGGCGAGGGACAGGTCGGCGTGCCCGGTGCGCAGGTCCAGCGTCGGCCCGGGCTGCTTGACCACGAGCGCGAGCCCCAGGCCGCCGTTGCCCGCGAGGTCGAAGGTGAGCACGTTGCCCATCTCGGGCAGGTCGTGCAGCGCCGCCTCCGGCTCCCGGAACACCAGGCTGACCACCTGCCGGGACTGCGCGAGCTGCTTCCCGGTGCGCAGCAGGAACGGGACGCCGCGCCACCGATCGGTGTCCACCCAGAGCCGCGCGGCCACGAAGGTCTCGGTGCACGAGTCGGCCGGCACGCCCTCGATGTCGCGGTAGCCCTCGAACTGCCCGAGCACCACGTCCTCCCGGCGCATCGGGCGGAACGCCCCGATCACCGCCTCGCGGGCCACCGCCAGGTCCTCGGCGGTCAACGTCGCCGGCGGCTCCATGGCCACCTCCGCCGCTACCTGGAACAGGTGGGTGACCAGCATGTCCAGCACCGCGCCGGTGCCGTCGTAGAACGAGGCCCGGTCGGCCACGTCCAGCGTCTCGGGCACGTCGATCTGCACCTCGGCCACGTGCTGGGCGTCCCACACGCCGCTGAACAGGCCGTTGGCGAACCGGATGATGTGCAGGTCCTGGGTCGCTTCCTTGCCCAGGAAATGGTCGATGCGGAACACCTGAGACTCGTCCAGAACGCGGTGCACGGCATCGTTGAGCGCCCGGAAGGACTCCAGGGACACGCCGAACGGCTTTTCGTAGACCACTCTGGACCGCTCGGCCAGCCCGTGCTCGCCGAGCGCGCTGGTCAGCGTGGCGAACGCGGTGGGCGGCACGGCGAGGTAGTGCACCCGCTGCGGCTCACCGCCGAGCTCGTTCTCGACCTGCTTGATGACCTCCACCAGGTGACCGGGATCGTCCGGCTCGAAACCACCGCCGGCAAAGAGGAGCCGGGAGCGGAATTCCTCCCACGGCCCGTCCTCGGGGTGCGGCCCGAACTCGGCCAGCGCGGCATGCACCCGGCCCTGGAAGTCCTCGTGGCTGACTTCGCCCCGCCCGTTGCCGATCAGCCGCCAGTCCGGCGGGAGCAGATTCTCGATGGCCAGGCGGTAGAAGGCGGGCAGCACCATCCGCCGGGCCAGGTCACCGGTGGCGCCGAAGAGCACAAATACGGTCGGGGCCAGCACCTGCTGAGGCTCGGACATACCTGAAAGCCTGCCGCAACTTCGGCCTGGGCAACACCGAGGCGCGCCGAGTCTGAGAATCGTTCAGCTACACCTCATGGCCGTCGCGCCGGCGACTCCTGCCCGCGATCACGGCCCACCCGGCTCAACTTGGGCGTCACCGGCTCGTCAGGCAGCGCCGCGACGACCTGCCTGGTGGTGTGTTGGAAGATCACTGAGGTGCGGAATCCGGTGATCTCTCTGCGTTGACTGAAGCGGTCCAGCAGGAACGCCTGCAGGTGCTCGACGTCCTGCACGGCAATGTGCACCAGGAAGTCGTCCCCGCCGGCGAGCACGAACACCCCGAGCACCTCGGGCAACGACATCACCGAATCGTGGAACCCGTCGATCATCGCCCGGTTCAGCGGGCGGATCTGCACGGTGATCAATGCCTGCACCCGGCGGCCCAGGGAGGGCAGGTCCACCCGCGCGCCGTATCCGCCGATCACTCCCCGCTGGCGGAGCAGTCGGACCCGCTCCAGGCAGGTCGACGGCGCGATGCCGACCGCGCGGGCCAGGTCCCGGTTGGTCTGCCGGGCGTCTCGCTGCAACTCGGCCACCAGCGCCGAATCAATATCGTCCATGGCCACGATTATCCGGACACTTCCGAATTTCATTCGGTTCGCACGCCACAGCTCCGTCTCCTGGCTAGCTTTTCGGTATCAGCGCAGTCCAAGTGACCGGAACCGAATCGATCCGCCATGGAGGCTTTCGCATGTTCGCGCACGAGCAGGTAGCCGTACAGAGGGGCCCACGGTCCGGGCTCCCGATCATCGTCGCGATCCATTCCTCGGCGCTCGGCCCGGCGGTGGGCGGTTGCCGGCTGTGGCACTACCCGGACTGGCGGGACGGGCTGACCGATGCGTTGCGGCTGTCCGAGGCGATGACATTGAAGACCGCCACGGCGAACGTGCCACATGGCGGCGGCAAGACCGTAATCGCGCTACCCCCCGGTGTGGTGCTGGACGAGCCGGCGCGCCGCGACGTGCTGCGCGATGTGGGCGAGCTGATCGAGTCCTTCGGCGGGAGGTACGCCACCGGCCCGGACGTGGGCACCTCCGCCGAAGACATGAACGTCATCTCCCAGGAGACCCGGCAGGTGTTCTGCCGCCCGGAGTCGGTCGGCGGCAGTGGCGACCCGGCGCCCTACACCGCCGCCGGCGTGCGGGCGGCCATCGGAGCGGTGTTCCGGCGGCTGGAGGGGCACGACGCGGTGCGTGGCCACCGGGTCACCCTGATCGGGCTCGGCCACGTGGGCACCCAGCTGGCCCGCATGCTGACCCGGGACGGGGCCAGGCTGACCGTGACCGATGTGGACGAGCGCCGACGGGCGCTGGCCGAGGAGCTGGGCGCCGAGTGGTGCGCGCCGGGCGAGGCCTTGACCGCCGGAACCGACCTGCTGGTACCCGCCGCGCTGGGCGGGCAGCTGACCGCCGAGCTGGTGCCCGAGCTGCGTTGTCGGGCGATCGTGGGCCCGGCAAACAACCAGCTCGCTGAGGATGGCGTCGCCGAGCTGCTGCACCGCCGCGGCATTCCCTGGGTTCCGGATTACCTGGCCAGCGCCGGCGGAGTGATCTTTGCCGTGGCCCGCGAGCTGCGCGGCGCGACACCAGCCGAGGCGCTGCGCCAGGTGGGCGGCATCGGCGAGGTGACCGAGGAGCTGCTGCACAACTCGGCAGGGCTCGGCATCAGTCCGCACGCCGCCGCGCTGCGTCGGGTCGAGGAGCGGCTGGCGGGCGCGCCGGATGCTGAGAGCGCGCCGGCGATGGCGGTGCGAGGCGCGATCAAAGCACCGATGATGAACTGAAGCGGAGCCACAGGAGGACCGAAATGCCGCGCACGCGGGAGCCCGATCTCACCCCGCCGCGCGGCTCGGACAACCCGGCGCCGGGCGGCTCGATCGCGGCCCGGATGGACCGCCTGCCGATCACCCGAACCCACCGGCGGGCGACCCTCGCGGTCGGGCTGGGCATGTTCTTCGACATCTACGAGGTGTTCCTGGCCGGCGTGCTCAGCGGCGTGCTCACCTCCGAGTTCCACCTGACCAGGGCGGCCCTGGCTCCGGTGCTGGGCTCCACGTTCATCGGCATGTTCCTCGGCGCGCTGGTTCTGGGGCGGGCCGCCGACCGGTACGGACGGCGTGGCGCGTTCCTGCTCAACCTCGGGCTGTACTCGGTCTTCTCCCTGGTCGGGGCGTTCAGCCCGAACGCGGTGTTTCTGATGGTCAGCCGCTTCCTGGCCGGCATCGGGCTCGGCGCCGAACTCCCGCTGGCCGACACGTACCTGACCGATCTGCTACCCGCGCGGCGCCGCGGCCGCTACCTGGCGTGGGCCTACACCGTGTCGTTCGTCGGTGTGCCGTTTGTCGGGTTCCTCGCCCACTCGCTGTTCGAGCACACCGTGCTCGGGCTGGCCGGCTGGCGGTGGATCTTCATCCTCGGCGCGCTCGGCTCGATCGTGGTGTTCTTCCTGCGCCGGAGCCTGCCCGAGTCATCGCGCTGGCTGGAGTCGGTGGGCCGTACCGACGAGGCGGAACAGATCACCGCCCGGTTCGAGCGGGAAGCGGTCGCCGAGGGGCATCAGCTGGCCGACCCCAGCCTGGACGACTCGAGCGCCGGCGCCGAGGCCAGTCCGGTGCGCGCCCTGTTCCGTCCGCCGTACGGCCGACGCACCGGGATGATGCTGGTCTTCAACCTGTTCCAGACCATCGGCTACTACGGCTTCGGCACGATGGTTCCGCTGGTGCTGGCCGCCAAGGGATTTCCGGTCGGCCAGTCGCTGCTGTTCACCGCGGTGACCTACCTCGGCTACCCGGTCGGCTCGGCGCTCTCGCTGCCCATCGTGGAGCGGTTCGAGCGCAAGTTCCTGATCATCTGGGCGGTGATCGGGATGGCCGCGTTCGGGCTGCTGTTCGGCTCGGCGCACGCGATGGCGGCAATCCTCATCTTCGGCTTCCTGTACACCGCGACCAGCAACGTCTTCTCCAACGCCTACCACATCTACCAGGCGGAGATCTTCCCTACCGCGCTGCGCGCGACGGCCGCCAGCGGCACCTACGCGCTGTCCCGGCTGGCCACCGCCATCATGCCGTTCGTGCTGGTCCCGGTGCTGAACAAGGCCGGGGTGGGCGCACTGTTCGCGGTGGTCTGCGCCGCGCTGGCCATCGTCGGAGTCAACATCGCGGTGCTCGGACCGCGGACCACCGGCCGCCGCCTGGAGGCGGTCAACCAGTAGGTGCGCGTCCATTGTGGACCGATGGCTCGAGCAGCTGGTCGATCAAGGTCCGGGTGAGCCACTCCTCGTAGCGCTCGGCCGACCAGCCGAGGTGCCCGACCAGCGTCTGGTAGAGCGTCGGATGGTTGAGCGTGTAGAGCAGGTCGGTCGCTTCGTCCTCGCTCAACCCGGCGCGCAGCGGGCCCTTGCCGCGCAGCGCGCGGATCGTGTGCCGCTGGTTGTCGTGAAATTCGGCCTGCATCTTCTCCCAGAGGGCGTCGACTTCCTGGTCGGCCGGTGCGGCCGCGCGGACGACTTCGATGATCGGCGCGATGCGGGATTTGACCAGCCGGGACCCGGCGACCTGCAGACGGAGGTGCTCCCTTGGATCGGGCGTGCTGATCATCTCCCGGAACCACTCCTGCTCCACCACCGGGCGTGGGTCAGGGCCGTCCTTCACGGCGTGGTCCCACGCGGCGACCAGCACCAGCGGCTTGGTCCGGTACGCCAGCTTCACGGTGGGCACGGCGAATTGGAGGGGACATGGACACCAGCACCGGGATGATTCGCGACCTGAGCGTCGAGACCGAGCGGGTAATCGAGGTCGTCAGAGCGCACCAGAAGGAGCTGGCCAACTCCGATGAGCTGCCCGAGGGCGTGGTGCGGGCATCGCTGGCCGCCGGCCTGTATCGGCTCTGCCTGCCTGGCGAACTGGGTGGACTGCGGGTACCGCTGGCGGACTCGGTCTCGGTGATCGAACGCCTCTCTTACGCGGATGGCTCGGTCGGCTGGTGCACCACGGTCGCCAACGTGAGCGCTTCTTTGCTGGCCGGAATCGACGAGACGCACGCCAGGGAGATCGCGGCCGAGCCCGATCTGCTCTGCATCGCCGGCGGATTCCCGGCGGTCGGCCGTGGGCGGTTGGATGGCGCCAACTACCAGCTCACTGGCCGCTGGTCCTTCGCTAGCGGCTGCACAACGGCCACCTGGCTGCTGGGTGGCATGCTCGTCGCGCCGGCCGGCTTACCCGACTCACCGAGGGCGCTGATCTCCTTCTTCCCCGCCGAGCAAGCCCGGATCGTGCCGAACTGGGAGGTGAGCGGGCTGCGTGCGACCGGCAGCCACGATGTCCTGGTGGACGCCATCGACGTGCCCGCCGGGCGAACCACCCCGCTGGTCGGCGGGCCCACGCTGGTCGAGTGACCCATCGCGGCGGTGCCGTTCTTCGCGCTCGGCCCGCTGCTGGGCGCGGTGCCACTTGGTATCGCCACACGTGCGCTGGACGAGCTGCTCGAGTTGGCCAGGAGCACAGTGCGGTTCGGCCAGGCGGAGCCACTCCTGCACGACCAGCGGTTCCAGGACGGCTTCACCTCGGCGCGGGTCCGGTTGGCCGCCGCCCGCGGCTACCTGCTCGAACAAGCGACCGAGGTGTGGCGGACTGCCTCCGGCGGCGCGGTTACTCCGGCCGCCCAGGCCGGGGCGACGCTGGCCATCGGGCTGGTCGCCGAGGCGGCCATGGATGCCGTGCGGTTCGCGCACGAAGCGGCCGGCACCGCGTCCATCCGTAACGACAGCGTGCTGTCCCGCTGCCTGAACGACGCCACGGTGGCTACCCGGCACGTTGCCTTCAGCCCGTTTGCCCGGCAGAACGCCGGCCGGCTGCTCCTCGGCATCCCGCCGCGGCAACCGGCACCAACGCGGTGACGAGCTTTAGTCGCCGGCGGCCTGACCGCTGACCGGGACGCCGGCCACGGTGAACGACATGTCGCCGGAGTTCATGTCCGGCAGCTTGACCCGGCACGAGTACACCAGCGCCTCGCCTGGCGCCAGCTTCTTCGAGAGGTGCGCCATTTGCATCGGTACCGGAGCGCCGCGGAAAGTCACCGTGCCCGGCCCGAGGTCGGCGTTGTTCACCGTGACCGGCCGCTCACCTCGGTTCTGCGTCACGAAGGTCAGATCCACTCCCCCCTTGACCTTGGTGACCACCGAGATGACCTCCAGGCCGTTGGGGGTGACCGCGGGCTGGGCGAACCCCACCGGCACCACCGCACCCGACGACGCGGAGGCGGTGGCGGGGGCCGGCGGCGCGGGAGCCGCCTCCGAGGGCAACGCGCCGGCCGAGGGCCTGGCCGCCGGGGTGGACGCCGAGGCGGTCACCACCGCCCCCAGCCACCCCAGTCCGAACGCGACAAGAACCGCGGCCACCAGTGTCAGCGACACGCTGGGGCGGCCACCCCGACGGTGCGCGGGGTTACCCATATCACAATTCTATTCCCGCTGATGCCAGTGTTACGGAAGCAATCTTTCGCCGGTTACGTTGCTAAGCAGCCGAAATCCGCGCCGTGGCCGACCAGGTTGGCCAACTCGCCCCGGGAGGAACGATGAACTCGCCCCAGATCCACTGTGGGGATCGGAGCCGATCTCGCGACGAGGCCCTCCAGCGGGCGGCCCGGATCGCCGGCGGCCTGGCCGAGCTCGGCGTCCAGCCTGGCGACCGGGTTGCCGTGGTATTGCGCAACGACATCGAGTTTCTCGAGGTCAGCCTGGGTATCGGACAGCTCGGCGCGATCCCGGTCCCGGTCAACTGGCACTGGAAGGGCGCCGAGCTGGCCTACCTGCTGGCCGATTGCGGAGCCACCGCGGTGTTCGCCCACCGCGACCTGGCGCCGGTGGTGGCGGACGCGCTGAGCACCCCGGTTCCGATCATCGAGGTGGTGCCCAGCGCCGCGCTGCGGCAGGCCTACCAGCTCCCCGACGAGCTGCCGGCCATCGGCCAGCTGGAGCTGGAGAGCTGGCTGGACGGCCATACCGAGCTGGTGGACACCCCGCCCACCCCACCGTTGAGCGTGATCTATACCTCCGGCACCACCGGACAGCCCAAGGGCATCCTGCGCACGCCGATGACGCCGGAGCAGAGCGTTCATGTCACCCAACGGCTGTTCCGCGCCTTCGGGCTGACCTTGGAGCAGCGCACCCTGGTGCCCGCGCCGATGTACCACTCGGCGCCCAACGTGCACGCGCTGTTCGCGGTGGCCGCCGGGATCGACCTGACCATCATGCCCCGGTTCGAGCCGGTCGAGTTCCTGGCCACCATCGAGCGCCACCGCATCGCGCACACCCAGGTGGTGCCGACCATGTTCGTGCGCCTGCTGCGGCTACCCGAGGAGCAGCGCCGGTCGTTCGACCTGTCCTCCCTGGAAGCGGTGGTCCACGCGGCGGCGCCCTGCTCCCCCGAGGTCAAGCGGCGGATGATCGACTGGTTCGGCCCGATCATCCTGGAGTACTACGGCGGCTCCGAGACCGGCACCGTGGTTGCCTGTGACAGCGCGGAGTGGCTGGCGCACCCCGGCACCGTGGGCCGCGCGATGGACGGGTGTGACATCAGGATCTACCAGCCGGACGGCACCCAGGCGCCTACCGGCAGCTTCGGTGAGATCTACATCCAGACCGGCGTCTCCTGGCCCGACTTCACCTACATCGGCAACGACGTCAAACGCAAGCAGATGGAGCGCGACGGCTACGTCAGCATCGGCGACGGCGGCTGGCTCGACGGGGACGGCTTCCTCTACCTGAGCGACCGGATAAACGACATGGTCATCTCCGGCGGGGTGAACATCTACCCGGCGGAGATCGAGCAATTCCTGATCACTGTGCCGGGCGTGCGGGACGTTGCGGTCTTCGGCATTCCGGACGGCGAGTACGGCGAGGTGCTGGCCGCGCACGTGGACACCGACCCGGACAGCGGGCTGACCGAGGACGACCTGCGCGAACACGTCCGGTCGAACCTGGCGAACTACAAGGTGCCCAAGGTGGTGGTGCTGGACCGCGAGCTGCCCAGGGAGGAGTCCGGGAAGCTGTTCAAGCGCCGTATCCGCGAGCGGTACATCAATCCGGTGTGAGCGCTCGGCTCGCTTTGTACCGGATGTACAACCGCGATCCGCGGCTTTGGCGAGGCGGGACATCGTGCTACCCCGGCAAGATCAACTAACCTGGCCATTCCATCCGAGAATCGTCGAATGTTGATATCGGGGGTCGGCGTGGAGCTAATTCGGGGGAATTCGTCGGACAGCGGATCGCGGTCCGCGAACCTGTGCCGCTGTGGGTTGCCCGTGCAGCCTCCGGCCGGTGTCGATTGGTGGCGGCCCGACCTGGACGGGGATCCCGGGCCCCGGATACGCGCGGTTGTTCGCTGTGGCGACAAGCCGGAGTTGCGGCGGGTGGAACGGGTCTCCGGCGGCGCCGGCTGGGCCGAGCACGGCGCGATGGTCGACTTCTACCAGGACCGCACCCCGCCGATGCTCTGGTCGCGGATCGGCCGGTGCTGGGCGGACACTCCACACCCGGTGGTCGCGGTGCGCGAGGACGCGGACGGCACCTGGAAGATCAGCGCCTAGGAGGGTCCGGTCGCCGGTCTCACCGCCTGGCCTGCCAGCTCGTCCAGAGCAGGGTCAGCGCGGCGAGCCCGGCCACGGCGAGTAGCAACGTGCCGGGCGGGATCACCCGGCTGGCCGCGGCGAGCGGAAACGGCGCAACGAAACCGACGTAGGACACCGCCTGATAGATCGCGGTGAGCCCGGCGAGGTGCTCGGGCCGGGCCAGCCGCTGCACCTCGAGCAGCCCACACACCTGGCAGCAGCCGTACCCCGCGCCGAGCACCAACGCGGCGAGCACCACGAGCACCGGCCCCGCGGTGGAGTCGGCCCACGCCGCGACCAGCACCGCGACCAGCAGCCCGGCAACCACGATGCCGAGCGCGGTAGCGATCAGCCGGGGGGTGCCCGGCCGGTCCATCCGCCTGGCCAGCGGCTGGACCAGGATGCCGGCGCCGGCGGTGAGCAGGGTGACCACCGCACTGAAGATCAGCACGTGGCCGGGGAGCTGGGCGGCTACCAGGCCGGGCAGATAGGCCAGCGCGATGCTCGCCGAGCCGAACACCCACGGCGCCAGCGGCACCACCACCGCCAGGAACCGCCGGTCCCGGACCCCGGATTCCACCAGCCGACCCCGCGGTGTGCCGCCGGGGCTTCGGGTCTCCGGCGCGCGCATCACCAGGGGCAGGGCGATCGCCGTCAACACCAGATGCGGCAGGTAGGGCAGCACGGTCGGCTCCGGCGCCCACTGCGCCAGGGCACCGGCGACCAGTGGGCCGAGTCCGAAACCGACGCTCATCGTCACGGTGAGCCGGCGCGGCCCGGGGTTGGCTTCTGGACCCGCGGCGGCGTTGGACAGCTCCTTGATCCAGGCCGCCCCGGAGCTGAACGCCGCCCCGCTGGCCGCGCCGGCAACCAGGCGGCCGGCGAACAGCCAGCCAACCGCCGTCCCGCCCGGAAGCAGCAGAACCGTGCCGGCCAGCGAGGCGACCAGGGTCGGGATCAGCACCCGGCGCCGGCCGAACCGGTCCGAGCAGGGACCCCCGAGCAACAGGCCGGGGATCAACCCCAGCGCGTACACCCCAAAGGTGCCCTGCAGAACGGTGGGCGAGAGGCCCAGCTCGGCCCGGTACAGCAGCAGTAGCGGGGTGAACTGTTGCGCGCCCCACCCGACGGCGGCGACCGCGAGCCCTGGGCCCCACCACGCCCGGGCATCGACCGCCGACCGGCCGGGCGGGTCAGCCGATCGCCCAGCGCCGGCTGGCACGGTGACGCGATTGGTCATACCGCCCATCCTCACGGCGGACGTCTCCGCGCACGAGTGGCCGGAACGCCACACTCCGTACACTTTCGGACAGACCCCGACCGGTAAGTCGTAACGAACGGTTGACTGAGCCTTACCGTTCGTGGAAACTTACCGATGTGCCCGCTTCCGCCGCCACTGTGCTTGACGCTCTGGGTGACGCGCGTCGGCGCTCGATTCTGGAAAGCCTGCTGGCGGGGCCCCTTGCGGTCGGGGTGTTGGCCGAGCAGCTACCGATCTCCCGACCCGCGGTGTCTCAGCATCTTCGGGTGCTGAAGGAGGCTGAGCTGGTCATCGAGGCGGTGGCCGGCACGAGGCATCTGTATCGGGTCAACCCGAGGGGTTTCGAAGCGGTGCGCGGCTACTTCGACCGGTTCTGGACGACCACCTTGGACAACTTCGCCGCCCTCGCCATGGCCGAGGCGGCAACCGACACCGGCTCCGACGGCGAGTCCGGGGCCGCGCGTGAGGAGCCCTGAGATGAGCACTGAGTCAAGCACCGAGATCGTTGTTGAGCGCGCGGTGAACGTCCCGCTGCCCCCGGAGAAGGCGTTCGCGCTGTTCACCGAGCGGATGACCGAGTGGTGGCCGAAAGAGCACTCCATCGGCACCTCGGCCATCGCTCAGGTCGTGCTGGAACCGCACGCCGGCGGGCGATGGTTCGAGCGCGGGGAGGACGGCAACGAGTGCCAGTGGGGTCGGGTCGGCCGGTGGGAGCCACCGGGTGAGCTGGTGCTGCTCTGGCAGATCGGCACGAACTGGGCCTTCGACCCCGACCTGGAAACCGAGGTGGAAATCAGCTTCACCCCCAGCGCCACCGGCGGCACGCGGGTCGAGCTGCGGCATCGCCACCTGGAGCGCTACGGGGATCAAGCCGAGACCATGCGCGGCGTCTTCGACAGCCCCGCGGGCTGGACCGGCACCCTCACCCGCTTCGTCGACCTCGCCGCCTAGGAAACGATGGATGCCAAGGGTCTGGTGCGGCGGTCAGCTGCCGCCGATTCCGACGAGCAGGGTGTCAACGGCGATATCCGCGACCTCGGGGGCATCGAGGTCGCGGAACTGCCGGCCGAGCAGCATGACGATCTGGTGTAGCAGGGCCTGGGCCAGCCCGTCGGGTAGGTCGGACCGGATCATTCCCTCGTCCATGGCCCGCTGAAGGAATGCGGCAATCCGTTCCCGCTGGGCCAGCATTCGGCCGTAGGACTCGGCATCGCAGCGCATCTGGTCCTGGTCGATCGGATACCGGCGCATCACCGCGATGATGCCCTCGACGAAGCGGTGCAGGGCCACCGCGACCGGTGCGCGATCCAACCGGGCCTCGCCCAGTATCGCGTCGATCGCGTCGAGTTTGGTGTGCAGCACGGCGTCGCGCAGTGCTTCCCTGGTGGCGAAGCGGCGGTGCACCGCGTTCCGGCTGACTCCGGCCTCAGCGGCGATGGCGGTGATGCTGGTACCCGGGTCCTCGGCCAGGAGCCGGGCTCCGGTCCGAAGGATCGTGTCGAGATTCCGTGCGGCATCCGATCGCATACGTAGAGGGTGGCAATTTTGGCTGGTTAATTCACACTGCAGCGCTTCTTGTTCAACTAAACGCCACGGCTCCGTGATGGTTCAATGCTGGGCGGCGCTGGTCCGCCAGCCGCCCGGCCGGCAGACGGGCTGGTCGGAACCTCGATGCAGATCAACTGGACCACCCTGAAGGGTGCTGCGGCTATCCGGCGAGATCGCTACATTTAGCGAGCTGTTAACCGGTCATTGTTCGCGGTTCTGGGGGTGACCATGCGTCCGCGAGCGAACTCCAAGCCGGTGCGTGTGCAGCTCCCGCCGAAACGCCTCACACCTCCGGAGCTGCTCCGGCTGATCGATCTTGCCGTCGACTCGCCCCAGCGGACCGCGGTGACTGTCATCTGGGCTGACGGGTCCCGGGCTCACGCCACCGACACCCCCGGTCTCGACTATCTCCGGAGTTACCCGAAGTCTGACTCCGCCATCGCCCAGGTCTTCGTTCACCACGCGGACAATTCACGTCTGGCGTTCGAGCCGATGCGCGGCTTCGTGACGGCCACGGGGAACACCAATAACGAGGCGATCGCCCGCGTCGCGAGGCTCCGGGACGAGTACGAGTCGATACCGAATCGGCGAGGCGTCGTCATCACCTCGAAACTGATACTTCGGGTGTCACTGCTGGCGATCCTCATCTCCAGCGCTCTTCTGCTCTATCACGCGGCGAGTACCTGGTTCGCGAGTTACCACCTGGCTCTATTCGCGGTTGGGGCGGTGGTCGTCGTCGGGTGCGGAGCGTGGTCTGAGTACCTGGAGGGAAAAATCGACCCACCACAGACTCAGGTGCTCCCGGCGCACTCCCGCTGGTACAGCCAGCCCCCCGCGGTGATCGCCACGGCCAGCCTGGTGCTCGCCATGATCGTCGTCGGAGCGACCGTCTTCGTCCGGCTCAACGTCTGAAGATGTACTGACCGCCGGCAAGCTGGATTGCATCCATGGATGCAATGTAGGTTGTCGACGTGACGTATCTCTCCCGGTCGGACTTGACCATGGTCGAGGCGAGTGGGCTTGCCGAGGAGATCGCCTATCGGCTGCGCGCGGACATCCTGGACGGCAAACTGCCCCTCGGGTCGCGGCTGCGGCACGAGGACCTCGCCGAGCGTTTCGGCGTCAGCCGGACTCCCATCCGCGAGGCACTGCGCCAGCTGCAGGCGCTCAACCTGGTGGACGTGCGAACCAACCGCGGCGCCACGGTGCGGGTGCCTACCCGGGCGGAGTTGGTCGAGGTCTACGAGCTGCGCGCCAACCTGGAAGGCTTCGCCTGCCAGCTGGCCGCCAGCCGGGCGACCTCGGCCGACCTGGACGAACTCGAGAGGGCGCAGGCACAGCTGCACGGGGCCGTCGAGGCGGCGCTGTCCCGGCCCGCCGACACGCCACTCGACGAGTCGGAGTTCGATGCCCGCCTTGCCGACGCCAACGGCGCGTTCCACGCGGTGGTGCATCGCGCCTCGGGCAACCGGCGGCTACACGACTCGATCCTGGACCTGCAGCGGTTCTTTCCCCGCGACTCGGTGTGGCGAGCGATCGCGCACGACCGGGAAACCATGCGGCAGATGAACATCCACGAACACGAGGCCATCGCCGCCGCGCTGCGCGCCCGCGCCGGCTCCGCCTCCAGTAAAGCGATGCGCGACCACGTTCAGGCCGCCGGCGAGATCCTCCTCGGCTACCTGGACAACCAGCGGTTCTGGGGATGAGCCAGGCGCTGCCTGGCCGGGCTCTGGTCATCGGCGGGGGAGCGATGGGGGTAGGCATCGCCGCCGCGCTGGTCGCCGCCGATGTGGACACCACCGTGCTGCTGCGCCGACCCGACGCCGCCGAGGCCACCCACCGGGAGATCGACCGCAGGGTGGCCCAGCTGCTCGCGTTGGGGGTGGCGTCCCGCCCGCTCGGTACGGCCTCGGTCACCGCCGGCCCGGTGCGCGGACCATTTCCGCTCGTGGTCGAGTCGATCGCCGAGGACGTCGAGGCGAAGCGCGCGGTGCTGGCCGAGGCGGAGGCGATGACCGATGAACTCGGGGTGCTCACCACGAACACCTCGTCGCTGCGGCTCGGCGAGATCGGACGCGACCTGGCCCGCCCCGAGCGGCTCGCCGGCTGGCACTGGTTCAACCCGGCCGAACTCGTGCCGCTGGTCGAGGTGGTCAGCGGCCCGGCCACGTCCGCCGAGGTCGTCGACTGGTTGACCGCACTGTCGGTGAGCCTCGGCAAGCAACCGATCACCGTCCGCCGGGACGTGCCCGGGTTCGTGGCCAATCGACTGCAGTACGCCCTGCTCCGCGAGGCATACGCCCTCGTCGAGGCGGGCGTCTGCGACATGGCCGACGTGGACCGCGCGGTGGTGGCCGGCGTCGGGGCGAGGTGGGCGGCGATCGGCCCGTTCACCGCGATGGACGCCGCCGGGCTGGACGTGCACGAAGCGGTGGCCGCGCAGCTGTTCCCACAGCTGGACCGCGGCACAGAGGTCCCCGCCCTGCTGCGCAGCCTCAGAGCGGCCGGCGCGGTGGGCGTCAAAGGGGGCAGCGGGCTGCGCGGGGACTACCCGCCCGACGCCGCGCACCGGCTCGCCGCCCGACGCGACGCCACCCTGGCCATGTTGGCCCGCGCGGCGCGGGAGGAATCGCGGTGAACGCCGTCGCGCCGCAAGGTCTCGCCGTCAACACCGGCCCGACGCCGCTGGTGCTCGGCGACCGGCCACTCGAACCGGCCGACGTGGCCGCCGTGGCTCGTGGTCGCCCGGCGGTGCTCGGCGAGGCGGCCCGGCACCGGATGCGGACCTCCCGGGAGGTGCTGGAGCGCGCGCTGGCCAGGGGTGACTTGATCTACGGGGTGAGTACCGGCGTGGGGGCCATCAAGACCGTGCCGATCGGCGCCGACGGGCAGGCGCTGTTCCAGACGCTGCTGCTGCGCGCGCACAGCGTCGGGCACGGTGATCCCGCGCCGGCTGAGTTCGTCCGGGCCGCGATGCTGGTGCGCGCGGCCGGCCTGGCCGTCGGGGTAGCCGGGGTTCGGCCGGAATTGGCCGACGCTCTCTGCCGTGCGCTGGACAGCGCGGTGAGCCCCCACGTCCACCAGTTCGGCTCGATCGGGCAGGCCGACCTGAGCCAGATGGCCGAGATCGGCCTGGCCCTGACCGGGTACGGCGAGCACGGCGCGCCGCTGGCCGGCGACGGGTACCGGCCCATCGCGCTGGAACCGCGGGAAGCACACGCAATCGTGAACAGCAACGCGTTCTCCGTCGGCATCGCCTGCCTCGCCCTCGAGCGAACCGTCCGGTCGCTTCGCGCGCTGGACGTCTCGGCGGCGGTGTCGCTGGAGGCGTTGGTAGCCAACGTGGACGCGCTGCACCCCGCTGTGGTCGCCGTGCGCGCCTATCCCGGGGCGGTGGCGACCGTCCAACGGCTGCGCGCGCTGCTCGCCGACGGGGCGCTGCTGCGCGGTGAGCGCCGGCCCCGGGCCATGCAGGACCCGCTGGCGTTCAAGGTGGTGCCGCAGACCCACGGCGCGGTCCGGGACGCCCTTGCGCACTGCGCGGCCCAGCTGCGCGTCGAGCTCGCCTCCTCCGGGGACAGCCCGATCATGGTCCCGGACGAGGATCGGGCGATCTGCGCGGGAAACCACGACATCACCCCGATCGCGATCGCGCTGGACTACAGCAGGCTGGCGCTGGCCCAGGCGGTCACCATCGCCAACGAGCGGGTGCAGAAGCTGCTCGACGGCAGGTTCACCGGGCTCGCCACCGGGCTGCGCGCCGACCCGTTGGCGCCGCACGACAGCCTCGGCGTGGTTGGCCACGGCGCGGCCAGCCTGGCCGCCGAAGCCCGGCTGCTCGCCCAACCGGTCACCCTCGAGCAGCCGACCAGCGGCCTGGCCGAAGGGATCGAAGACCGCATCACCATGGCCCCGACCGGGGCGCGCCGGCTGTACGAGATGGCGGGCCTGGCCAACCGCTTGGCGGCGGTCGAGCTCACCTGCGCCGCGCAGGCAGTCGACCTACGGGCCACAACCGGCGAACTCGGCGCCGGCACCCGCACCGCGTACCGAGCGACCCGACGAGCGGTGCCCTTCGTCGCCGCCGGGGAAGCTCCGCGACCCGACCTGGACGCACTCGAGTGCTGGCTGGCCAGCGACGAACTGCCCTGACCGAGGAGAGAAAGCACCATGACCCACCCCGTCACCCCCGCTGAGCTGGCCGCCCTGGCCGCATCGGACCGGCCCTTCCTCCCGGCGGAGTGCGCCGATCTCGCCCGCCGCGCCTCGGCGTTCGTCGACACCGGCGCGCTGGACCGCACCGGCCCCGGCTCCTACCTGCTGCTCTGGCGCGACGAGAACTCCGAGGCCTGGCTCAACACCTGGTGGGAAAGCCGCGACACCGGCTACCACGACCACCAGGGATCCTGCGTCGGTGTCTACGTCCTCGAAGGCACCGCCACCCAGGAGGGCCTGCCGATCGGCCGGCCGCGACAACCCCGGCGCTACCGGGCAGGCGAGTCCTTCAGTTTCCCCGGCTCGGGCATCCACCGGATGGACCATGACGCCGGCGCGGTCACCATCCACGTCTACTCGCCGCCGCTGCGCACCATCGGCCACTACGAGATCATCGACGGAGAGTTGCACCGCACCCCCGGCGCCGCGGACGAAGGCTCCCCGGTGAGCCCGCGACTTCTCCGCGCACTCGACAGCGACGTGTACTCGGCCGCACCGCGATCCTCGTGACGCTACGTCGCGTGCGTCGTCTCCACCGCGCCCTGTTGTGGTGCGCCGTCGAGCAGTGCGGCGAACCCACTTGGCGCGTGCGGGCCGATGACCAGTTGCTCCAGCACGCCGAGTCCGACCCGGTCCCGCCAGCGGGCGCGGACCACCTGCTGCACGTGCACCCGGTCGAGCGCTAGGCCGTCCAACTCCTCGACCCCGTGCTGTTCGCCGTCGACCACCAGCTCGCCGTGCCAGCGCCCGTGCGAGTAGGTCGGATGCAGGTAGCCTGCGCCGCGCATCCGGAAGGTGAGCAGCGGCTCGAGTTCAACAACCTCGGTCCCACCGGGAAGCCTGATTGACAGTTCCGCTCCGGCCGATCGACGCGACCCTGGCATCCACCGGAGCCGGTGTGCCATCTCGACGTGTTGCACTTCCCTGCCTGGGCCTCCGGTCACCGGATCGCCCTCGCCGAGGAGCGGCAGTAGCGAGCCGGACTGGGCCCACGGACGCCCCTGCCCGTCCTCGAACACCATGAAATGCAATCCCCCGTCGGCGAAGTTCAGCGGCGCCCACAGAAAGAACAACTGCGGCACGGCGTTGTCCGGAGCGGTTGGCGTTGGGTCACCGACCGGGCGCAGCCCCCAGGATCGGTCCTTGGTACCCCATACTCGCGGCGGCAGCGGCACCTGGTGGCCGGCCACCTCGAGGCGGCCGGTCCAGCCGCCGAGCGCGGTTGCCCGGGTCACGTCCATCGTGAGCTGGGTGCCCGACCAGCGGGTTTGCCGTGGTTCTTCGCACACGGGAGTGCGGGTGGTGAATTCGAGATCGGCGACCAAGCCGTGCTCGGGGGCGTGCACGCGGACCCGGTTCACCCGCATCGGCTCGACGAGCTCGATACCGATAGGCCCGACCCTGGTCACCGTGCGGTCAATCGGTGCCCGTCCGGAGGCGAACACCGAACGCTGCACTCCGTCATGCACCACCGAGAACGCGGCATCAATCACGCCGCGATTCGGGTAGATCCCGAGCGCTACGGCGAAGTACAGATCCTCGGTGTAGCCGTTGAACCAGAAGCGGTCATAGTGATTGGGGTGCCCGCCGGCGGTATGCGCGAGCGGAAGCGCGGTCTGGTGTATCGGGTAGTCGTCGAACGGGATCAGCAAAGGAAAAGCCTCCTCGGCGTACGCGATGACGGGCTGTCAACTGGGCAGAAGCTCTTCGGCGGACAGGTCGGCAATCTGAGCGACGGCGCGGTCCAGCGCGGTCAGAAACATCCGGTCCCCCCGCTCGGTGCGTTTCACCAGTACGGCCGACGGGGCCAGGAAGGTCAGGGCGTAGTACGCGTAGCGTCGGTAGTCCCGCCAACAGCGGTCCCAGTCGTATCCCTCGACCCCGCCGGCGCACAGTGCCTGGTGGTAGCCCCGAACCAGGTCGACCTCGTGGGCACGACGTGCGTCGATGTCCAGGCTGGTGCCGAGCACAAAGGCCACGTCGACCATGCCCGGTCCCAGCCCGACCGTCTGCCAGTCGACCACAGCCAACGGCACCTCACCGTTGCGTGCGCCGAAAAGCATGTTGTCCGGGCGGAAGTCGCCGTGTTGGGCCGTCCACGGCTTGGGTTGGCGCAGCGCGAACGCGGCGGCTCCAGGTGCGACGCGCTCGCACAGCTCCAGCACGCGCGGTGGGGCGGTATCGGCATAGCGCTTCACGAACTCGGTCATCAGCTTCGGCAGGATCATGACGTTGTCCGCTGTCCGCCCCTGCTGTCCCGCCAGCCAGCTCAACGTGCCCAACCATTTGCTGCCCCAGAGCGGGGCGTGTAGCGCGGCGGCTTGTTCCAATGCCAGCATCGCGTGGTCGGCGCTGAACCCGGTGAGCTGATCCACGTGCGCCGTTGGCGGCAGATCCTCCAGGACAAGAATGAAACGCCCGCTCGGTTCGTCGATGGCCGCGTGGTAGCAGGCCGGAATGCGGATCCTGAGTCGGGGCGCCAGCAGCCGATAAAACAGCACCTCGCGCCGATACAGCCCCATGAGCATCGCCGTGGAGCGACTGGTCGGATCCTCGGACGCCTCCTTGAGGATCAGCGAGCGCGGCGCTCCGGGTACGTCTACGTCGTAGTCGAGCCGGTAGCGGCGGTTCTCCGCGACCTGGCCGGTACCGATCGACTCGCCGACAGTGGACCGGACTCGGGCCTTGTCGATCACCCGTGATTGGCGTAGCACGCTGGTCAGCCAGCTCGGTTCGATCACCTCCGGTACCCCGAGAGGGGGATCGGCGTGGCGCTCGGAGGTGCACGAACCGTCGGGTTCCACTCAAGCTCCTCGCTCACAGCGGGCGGCGTTGCCCGGCTGGCGATCAGCTACTGGCGGTCGCTGGCCGGTGAGGTGAGCCAGATCATACTAGAGGGTATGTTTCGGTGCGCCCGGAACATTGGCCTCGGGTTGGAAGGTACGCCGGTAGGTGCTGGGCGAGACGCCGATCGCGGTGCGTAGGTGGCCGCGCAGTGATGCGGCCGTGCCGAGGCCGGTTGCGTCGGCAATCTGATCGATGGGCAGATCGGTTGACTCCAGCAGGCGCCGGGCGTAGTCGATTCGCTGGCGGTTCAGCCATTGGTTCGGGCTCGTTCCCGTCTCGTCGCGGAACCGCCGGGTGAACGTTCGGATACTCATCGACGCGTGCCTGGCCATGCTCGCCAGGGTCAGGTCAGCGTCGAGTCGTTCCATCGCCCAAGCCCGGGTCGACGTGGTCGAGGCGTCCTCGTTGTCGGGCACCGGAGCCTCGATGAACTGGGCCTGACCGCCCTCCCGCCACGGGGCGACTACGCACAAGCGGGCTACTGCGTTGGCGACCGTGCTGCCCTGGTCATGCCGGATGAGATGTAGGCAGAGGTCGACGCCGGCGGCCGCGCCGGCGGAGGTCAGCACGTCGCCGTCGTCCACGAACAGGACGTCGGGATCGAGCCGGACCCGCGGGAATTCCCGGGAGAACTCCGCCGTGTGGTTCCAGTGGGTCGTTGCCGGTCGACCGTCGAGCAGCCCGGCCGAGGCCAGTAGGTGGGCGCCGGTGCAGATGGACATGATCCGCGAGCCGCGTGGTCTGTGCCGCAGTGACTCGATCACGACGTCGACCTGGCGGGGGTCCAGCCCGGCGAGCTCCACCGCTGGCACGACCACGGTGTCGGCCGATCGGATTGCCTCGTTGAGGTCCGCGGCCGGATTGATCATGAAGTCGGAGTTGGTCCGCACCGGTTTCGCGTCCGTCGAGGCGGTGATCACCTCGTAGAGCGGCCGGCCGGACTCGTCCCGGGCCGCTCCGAACAGCCGAGCCGGGATCGAGAACTCAAACGGGATCACACCATCCATTGCGATCACCACGACACGGTGTGGGCCGCTGGTCGCGCGACGGGACATGGCCCGATTCTTTCACATGTTGTCCTTCGGGCCACTGTCAACGCCGCGGCTCACTGTCGACGATGAACGTCATGCGGACCGGACTGGGATTCTTCGTGACCTCTGTGCCAGACACCATGGCCTTGATCGAGCGCGCCGAGCACGCCGGAGTGCCCGCCGTGTGGGCGGCGATGCCGGTGACCAGCTACGACACGGCCACGTTGTTCGCCGCCGCCCTGGCCCGCACCGAGCGGATCACCGTCGGCACCGCGATCATGCCGGCGTTCACCCGTCACCCGGTCGCCCTGCTCAGCCAGGTCGCCACGCTCGAGGCGCTGGCACCAGGTCGGCTACGGCTCGGCGTCGGGACCGGCAACCTGGTGGTGACAGCGGCCGCGCTGGGCGCACCGGTGTCGCAGCCGTTGGCCCGGGTGCGCGAGTACGTCGGCATCCTGCGGGACGGGCTACGGGACGGCAAAGTCAGCCACCAGGGCCGGTTCTACACCGTCGAGGCCGAGTTTCCGGCCGCGCCGGCCACCCCGGTGGTGCTCGCCGCGTTGGGACCCAAGGCATTTGAGGCCGCCGGCGCGGTAGCCGATGCGGCGATGTCCTGGTACTGCCCTCCCGCATACCTCGACGAGGTCGCCCGCCCCGCACTCGCTCGCGGCGCCGCGGCGGCTGATCGGGCCGTCCCACCCATCGTGCAACAGGTCGCGGTCGCGGTAACCGAGGACCGCGCGGCCGCCCGCGAATGGGCACGCCCGCACCTGGTCCCCTTCGTCAATTCGCCGGTCTACGCAACCATGTTCGCCGCCGCGGGATATCCACAACCCGGCGACGGCGGCGTGACCGACGACCTGCTCGACGCGCTGGTGATCTCCGGCTCGCAAGAAGCGATCACCGAAGAACTAGCTCGCCGAGCCAGCGTGGACGAGGTATTCGCCACCCACATTCCCGGACCCGACCCGCACACCGAGATGGACAGCCTGCTCGCCGCCCTGGCTACCGTGGCCGCCCGACCGTGAACGCGAGGGCGTGACCATTACTCGGCCGGATCTTGGCCACCGTCACCAGACCCGATCAACGTTTGGTAGATGGCCAGTTGGAGCTCAACTTCGTCGGATACCAGCACACCGCCAGGTGCCGCCACGTTGATACCGACACCGAAGTCGCCGAGGTTGATCGTTCCGATGGCGCGGAAACCACAGCGAGTGCCACCGTCGGCATCCGAGCCATCGCGGAGGGCGACCTCGAGCTCCAGCGGGACGAAACGGGTCACCCCGTGCACGGTGAGCCAGCCCTCGAGCACAAAAGGGCCGCCGTAATCGCACAGACCAGTGGAGCGGTAGGTCATGGTCGGATACCTCGCCACATCCAGGATGCCGATCGAGCGGATGCACTCGTCCCGCTCGTCGACGCCGGTGCTGACCGAGCCCAGGTCGACCGAGATGGTCACCGAGAAGTCCGGGAACTGCTCGCCGGTGAGGACCTGACCGGAGAACGAAGTAAACCGGCCGCACATCTTGCCCAGCATCGTGTGCCACGCGGCGAACGACACTGCCGAGTGGGCCGGATCGATCACCGTGCCCCCATCGGGCATGCGCTCGTTCACCTCCAGTCGTCACTGGCAGGCGCTGGTGCCCAGAGGCTCTTAGAGTGGGTGGTCACTTCAATTCGAAGTGTGCTTGCGGCTGGAAGCCGGTGTCAACGGAATGATGTCAGCACCGGCTGCACCACCCTGTCGTCCTTTTCGACGGCGAGGGTGAGCGGGCCGGTCAGGCGGGGTCGTCGGTGGCCCCTCGGACGCGCAGGATGACCTGGGTAATTCGTGAGCTGGTCTCCAACAGCAGTGGCGCGGCTTTCTCGGCGGCCTGGATGGTGAGGCGCTGGCTGGGTCCAGTCACGCTTAGTGACATTGCGTTGGCTGGGTCGGGTGGCAGCGTGAGCGTGGTGGCGAGCCCGTTGATGCCGGGTTGGTTGCTTTCCTCGGCGAATGCCCATCCGTGCCGGGCGGCATCGGCGAGGTGAGCTTGCAGAGCGGCTCGCTGGTGTTCGGACACCATCCGGGCTAGGAGCGAGGCTTGTTCGGCTTCGGGCAGCCCGGCGAGGATGGCGTGCCCGGCGGGGCCTCGGGCCAATAGTGAGGTGGTACCGACGCGCGCTACTCGGCGCAGCTCGTGCTGGGTGCTTTCCTCGGCGCCGATCACCACGGCGCTGTCACCGAGTCGGCGATGCAGGGTCACGGTCTCGCCGGTGCGCGCGGCCAGCTCGCTCATCAGGGGGCGGACGACGTCGAACGCGGCCAGCTGTGGCATCGCCGCGGCGGCTAGGCCGAACAACCGGGGGCCGACGCGGTAGCCGTCTGGGCCCCGTTGCACGTAGCGCTCTTCGTGCAGGATGCGCAGCAGGCGGTAGGTGGTGCTCAGGCTGAGCCCGGTCATATTGGCCAGTTCGGTCGGGCTGCGGGGACCCAGCTGGCTGGCCACTGACTCGAGCAGTCGGAACGCTCGCCGCGCGGTCTCGCCGCCCTCGGTGTGGGCGGTTGTCACACCTGTCATGCCCCCTGAGCCTCCGTTCGTCCACCCTCAGCAAGATCCTGTCACATAGTGACAGCTCGACAGCGTCATAAAGATCCACTGATCTGTAGATCACAGTTCGCCATCAACCGAAATTAAGCTGTTCACATGCAGAGTTGTCTAGATAGACCGACTTGGTCCCAACGCAGTCTCTCCCAATATATGGCGACAGGTGGCGGTGTGGTGATGGGTACTAACCCCGATGAGTTGGACGTCAGCAACGTGATCGTGCTGCTGGTCGACGGAACCGGTCCTTCGGTGGGGATGACCCTCACGGGCCAATGGGCCGCCCGTACCACATCAGGAGCGACATCATGACCGGGCCCAACAGCCTTGCAGAGCACCGCACCGGCATCCCGATTCGTCGGCTCGCGGCCATCCCGCAACCGACCTTCCCAATACCCGCGGTCAGTCCATCGACTGGTCGGTCCGCACAACCCAGCGCGCCCACCACCGGAAGCATGCCAGCGCGATTCGCCTGGACGCTCACCGTCCCCGTGATCGTTGTGGGCATGTTCCTGTCGGGTTTGAACGCCAACATCGTCAACTCCGCCCTGCCTGCCATGGCCAAGCAACTCGACGCCTCAACCGTTGACATCCAGTGGGTGAAGACCGCGTACTACATGGCGCTCGCGGTTGCCGTCGTGGCCAGCGGATGGCTGGGAAATCGGATCGGGCTACGCCGGCTCTACGTGATTGCACTTGGCCTGTTCGCGGTGACCGCCGCGCTGTGCGGCATCGCCGAGGATCTGGACAGCCTGCTGCTGTTCCGAATGCTGCAAGCCATACCGGGTGGCATCGTGCCCATCGTGTGCATCTCGCTGCTCATGCGGCTGACACCCCCACAACGGCTCGGGCCGGCGATCAGCCTGTATGCGGCCGGCGCGATCAGCGCCCCGGCGCTCAGCCCGCTGTTCAGCGGATTCTTCACCGAGGACCTCGACTGGCGCCTGGTGTTCTATGCGACCGTTCCGGCCGCGCTGTTGGGCATCGTCGCCGCGTTGATCGTGCTGCCCGTCGACGCCCACGGCCCACACCAGTCGTTCGACCTGCCCGGGTTCCTGCTCGCCTCGACCGGGCTACCGGCGCTGATCCTGGCGCTGGCCAAAGGACAGGAATGGGGCTGGGACAGCTACCCGATTTTGATCCTGCTCGCCGTCGCGCTCGATGCGTTGGCGCTATTCGCGATCGTTGAGCTGAACAGTTCGGCGCCGCTGGTGGACATGCGGATCTTCCTGCAGAAGCCGTTCCTGCTGGCCCTGGCGCTCATGCAGCTGCTCTACACGGCGCTGGTCGCCCTGGTCTCGTACGTGCCATCGTTCTTGCAGCAAGACCAGTCACTGACCCCCGCCTACGCCGGGACGGTGATGCTCGCACCGGCACTGGTGTGGATTGTCGCAGTGCTGTCCTCTGGGTGGGTCTACGGTCGCTTCGGCGCTCGACGGCCAGCGATCTTGGGCTTTGCGCTGGTCGCGGCGGGCGCATTGCTGCTGACCCGGCTCAACGTCGACCTACCCCGACCGCAAGTGATCCTGGCCAGCTGTGTGCTTTGTGCCGGCCTCGGGATCGCGATGATCCCCATCATGGCGGCGGCCATCGCTGTATTGCCCGCTTCGCTGGTCGGTACCGGAATGATGGTGCGCACGATCATCCAGCGCGTCACCGCCACGTTCGGTCTATACCTCATCAGCGCCATGACCACCGCCCACAACGCCCAACTGGCCGCTGACCGCTCAGCGCTCTACCGGACCGGCGCACAAACTGACCCGACGATCCTGCAGATGCAACAGCACAACCCACAAGCTCTGGTGGCACTCTGGCAGACGGTGTCGGCGCAGGTATCCGCCCAGGGGTATAGCAACGCCTTCCTGGTGGTCGCGGTGATCTCACTGGTCGGAGGTCTGTTGGCGCTGGTGCGGACATGGGATCGGACACCGCGCAAGCCGGGGAACTAGCTCATTGGTGGCCGGAGGGCGGTTCTTACTGGTCAAGCCTGGTGGAGACGAGGGGAATCGAACCCCTAACCCCTGCCTTGCAAAGGCAGTGCTCTGCCAATTGAGCTACGTCCCGGTTCCGGGTGGGGGCTGTGGCCCCACCCGCCGCCGGATGGCGGTGCCGTCAGCTGTTTGTGGTCGCCTGCTGCCAGAGGTCATCGCTGGAGCGTGACTTGACCTTGGTGAACACGAACAGCGCGGCACCGACAACGGCGGCGATAGCCAGCAGCTTCTTCATGAGATCCCTAATCCTCTGTGTGGTAACTGGGAGTGGGCCCAGGTGGACTTGAACCACCGACCTCGTCGTTATCAGCGACGCGCTCTAACCAGCTGAGCTATGGGCCCCTCGAAACGAGGCGTTGGCGAGCCTAGCTCAGCCCGCCGCGCGAGCCAAAACCGGGCCGGAGGATCCCCCGGACAGGTGTCAGGCATCACCTAGTCCCGCTCGGAGAGGGTCACCTCGACGCCCCCGACCAGGTCCGCGGACACGTTGTAGACGAACGCTCCGACCGACAGTGCCACCGCGAAGAGCAGGCTGTTCACCGCGCCGATCACCGCCGCCGCGCCGAACACCCGCCCGGCGCTGATCAGCCGTGCACCGGCCTGCTCGGTGACCAGGTCCGCGTACTGCCCGTTGAGCCTGTCCCAGACTCCGATGCCGTCCAGCACCCCGTACAGCACGCCAACCGCGACCAGCCAGATCAGGTACAGCACCACAGCGAGTACCAGCGCGATCTTGAGCACCGACCACGGGTCCAGCCGCTTGAGTTGCAAGCTGGCCTGCCTGGGACGTCGGTTGCGCGGCCAGCTCATCCCGAAGGCCCCCTGCGCGCGGCCGGACCGGGCCCGCTCGCCCCCGTCGCCGGCGCCTTCCTGGCTGGCCTGGCCGGCCAGCCGACCCGAATCCAGCGAGACGGTACGCGCCCGACCCAGGTCGGATTGGCCGGTTCGGCCGGCCGGGTCGGGTCGAGCTGGCTCAGGGCGAGCTGGGCGTGGCGCGCGAGGCGGAGGTCCGCCGGGCGCCGGCAGACCAGCGCCCGCCGCCGCGGCGGCAGCAGCAGCCGCGGCACCGGTCACGGCGGTGCCGGATTCCGGCGCTACCGCGCTGCCCGCCATTCCGCCGGGGCCAGCCTGCATTGTCGGTTCCCCCGGATCAGCTACCGCGCGAGGTCTGGGGGATGGCCGGCGGGCCGGCGCGGTGGAACTCGTCGGTTGGGCGGCTCCGGGTTGTTCGGTGGAGCCGGAGGATTCGGCGGCTCCGGGCACCCGTTGCCACGGCGGTGGCAACGCGGCCGCCGGAGCCTCCGGCTGACCGCTGATCAGGCCCACCGGATCCGAACTGGTGGCCGGCCGGCCACCGACCGACTCGTCCGGCTCGCCAGCCGACACCCGCTGATCCGCCGCGGGTTCACCGGCCACCGACTCACCAACCGGCGCGGCCTCGCTGACCACCGGTTCGTTGACCACCGGTTCACTGACCACCGGTTCATTGGCCGGCACCGGCTGGGTCGGCGGATCCACCGGTGCGCCGGGTGAGCCGAGCGACGGGGACGGTTGCCCGATCCCGTTGCTCGGCGCCCATGCATCCTCGGTACGCCGTTCCGTGTCGGCCTGGGCATCGGTGCCCTGGGCGCTGTTGCCGTTGGCGGTGCCCTCGGCGGTCCCGGTGGCCTCCGCCGCGGTGCCATCGGCGGCCGCGGTTCGGGTCCAGTCCTGGGGGTCGGTCGGCTTGGTCACGAGCTGCCTCGCGCTTCCTCAGTGCACACGTAGTCGGTTCCGACCCTAGCTCGCCGAACCGTTGCCGTTTGCACTCCCGTCGCCGTTGGCACTCCCATTACCGTTGGCCGCCCCGTTGCCGTTCTCGTCCTCGTCCGCGATGTCCTCGGCGTTGCGCGCTATGGCCAGCAAGGTTGCGCCCTCACCCAGGTTCATCAGGCGCACGCCCTTGGTCTGCCGGCCGGCCTTGCGCACCTCGCGCGCCGTGGTGCGAATCACCCCGCCGCTGGACGTGATGGCATAGATCTCGTCGGCCACGTCCACGATCAGCGCACCCACCAGGGTGCCGCGCCGGCGGTCGTACTGGATGGTGAGTACGCCCTTGCCGCCGCGACCCTGCACCGGGTAGTCCTCGATCGGCGTCCGCTTGGCGTAACCACCGCCGGTGGCGACCAGCACGAACGTGTCGGCCCGGACCACGCCGAGGGACAGCAGCCGGTCCTCGCCGTTGAACCGCATGCCGAACACGCCGGAAGTCGCCCGGCCCATCGGGCGCAGCGCCTCGTCGTCGGCGTGGAACCGGATGGACTGCCCCTCCGCGGACACCAGCAGCAGGTCGTCCTCCGGGCCGCACAGCACCGCGCCGACCAGTTCGTCGTCGTCCCGGAGATTGATGCCGATCAAGCCACCGGACCGGTTGGAGTCGAAGTCCTCCAGCTTGGACTTCTTCACCAGACCGTCCTTGGTGGCCAACACCAGGTACGGCGCCGCGCTGTAATCCTTGATCTGCATGACCTGGGCGATTTGCTCGTCCGGCTGCAGGGCCAGCAGGTTGGCCACGTGCTGACCCCGGGCCGCCCGGTTGGCCTCGGGCAGCTCGTACGCCTTGAGCCGGTACACCCGGCCCTTGTTGGTGAAGAACAGCATCCAGTCGTGCGTGGAGCACACGAAGAAGTGCGCCACGATGTCGTCCTGCTTGAGCGCCGCGCCCTGCACGCCCTTGCCGCCGCGCTTCTGCGCCCGGTACAGGTCGGTCTTGGTGCGCTTGGCGTAGCCGGTCTGGGTGATCGTGACGACCACGTCCTCGACCGCGATCAGGTCCTCGTCGGTGACCTCGCCGTCGTCGGGGATGATCTGCGTGCGCCGGTCGTCGCCGTGCTTCTCGACAATCTCGATGAGCTCGTCGCGGACGATCGCCCGCTGCCGCTCCGGGCGGTCCAGGATGTCCTGCAGGTCGGCGATGATCACCTCGAGCTCGGCCAGCTCGTCGATGATCTTCTGGCGCTCCAGGGCGGCCAGCCGGCGCAGCTGCATGTCCAGGATGGCCTGGGCCTGAATGTCGTCGACCTCGAGCAGCTCGATCAGGCCGGTGCGCGCGATGTCGACCGTGTCGGACGCTCGGATCAGCGCGATGACCTCGTCCAGCGCGTCCAGCGCCTTGACCAGACCACGCAGAATGTGGGCCCGCTCCTCGGCCTTGCGCAACCGGTACCGGGTGCGCCGGACGATGACCTCGATCTGGTGCCGGATGTAGTGCCGCACCACCTGGTCCAGCCGCAGGGTGCGCGGCACCCCGTCGACGATGGCCAGCATGTTGACCCCGAAGCTGTACTGCAGCTGGGTGTGCTTGTAGAGGTTGTTCAGCACCACCTTGGCCACCGCGTCACGCTTGAGCGTGACCACGATGCGCATGCCGATCCGGTCCGACGACTCGTCGTTGATCTCGGCGATGCCGGCCAGCCGGCCGTCCCGGACCAGCCCGGCGATCGACTCGATCAGGTTGTCCGGGTTGACCTGGTAGGGCAGCTCAGTGGCCACCAGGATGGCCCGGCCCTTGACGTCTTCCTCGACCTCGACGACCGCGCGCATCCGGACCGAGCCCCGGCCGGTGCGGTAGGCCGAGTCGATGCCGCTGCGCCCGACGATCAGGCCCGAGGTGGGGAAGTCCGGGCCCTTGATCCGGGCCATCAGCGCTTCCAGCAGCTCCTCGTCGGGCGCCTCGTAGTTCTCCAGTGCCCACACCACGCCGGCGCCGACCTCGCGCAGGTTGTGCGGCGGGATGTTGGTGGCCATCCCGACCGCGATGCCGGAGCTGCCGTTGATCAGCAGGTTCGGCACCCGGGCCGGCAGCACCAGTGGCTCTTGCGTCTTGCCGTCGTAGTTGTCCGCGAAGTCGACGGTGTCTTCGTCGATGTCCTGCAACATCGCCATGGCCAGCGGGGAGAGCCGGGCCTCGGTGTAGCGCATGGCGGCGGCCGGGTCGTTGCCCGGCGAGCCGAAGTTGCCCTGGCCGTCGATCAACGGGTACCGCATCGACCACGGCTGGGCCAGCCGGACCAGCGCGTCGTAGATCGACGAGTCGCCGTGCGGATGGTAGTTACCCATCACCTCGCCGACCACGCGCGCGCACTTGACGTAGCTGCGGTCCGGCCGGAAACCGTTCTCGCCCATCGAGTACAAGACCCGGCGATGCACCGGCTTGAGCCCGTCCTCGACCACCGGCAGCGCCCGGCCGACGATCACGCTCATCGCGTAGTCGATGTAGGAGCGCTGCATCTCCTGCTGGATGTCGACCGGCTCAATCCGGTCGCCACCGCCGGGCGGCGGGGCGGTGGGGTCAATGGTGTCCGTCACGTAGTCCTTCTTCTACTCGTACGGCTGGCTCTGCTGATGGCGCGGTTCGGCGCGCGGACCTACCGGCCCGTCACACGTCGAGGAACCGGACATCCTTCGCGTTGCGGGTGATGAACGAACGCCGCGACTCCACGTCCTCGCCCATCAGGATCGAGAACAGCTCGTCGGCGGTGGCCGCGTCGTCGAGGGTGACGCGCATGAGCAGTCGGACCGCCGGGTCCATGGTGGTCTCCCACAGCTCCTTGGCATTCATCTCGCCCAGACCCTTGTAGCGCTGCACGCCCTCTTCCTTGGGGATCCTCTTGCCGGCCGCGCGGCCGGCCTCGATCAGCCCGTCGCGCTCCCGGTCGGAGTAGGCGAACTCCGGCTCGGACCCCCGACCGCCCCACTTGATCTTGTAGAGCGGCGGCTTGGCGAGGAAAACGTGGCCGTGCTCGACCAGCGGACGCATGAACCGGAACAGCAGCGTGAGCAGCAGGGTCTGGATGTGCTGGCCGTCCACGTCGGCGTCGGCCATCAGCACAATCTTGTGGTAGCGCAGCTTGGCCAGGTCGAACTCGTCGTGGATGCCGGTGCCCAGCGCGGTGATGATGGCCTGGACCTCGGTGTTCTTCAGTACCCGGTCGATCCGGGCCTTCTCCACGTTGATGATCTTGCCGCGGATCGGCAGGATCGCCTGGAACATCGAGTCCCGGCCGGACTTGGCCGAGCCGCCGGCCGAGTCGCCCTCCACGATGTAGACCTCGGAGCGGATCGGGTCGGTGGAGCGGCAGTCGGCCAGCTTGCCGGGCAGCCCACCCAGGTCGCCGGCGGACTTGCGGCGGACCAGCTCGCGGGCCTTGCGGGCGGCCATCCGGGCCTGCGCCGAGGAGACCGCCTTGTTCAGGATGGTCTTGGCGTCGGCCGGGTTGCGGTCCAGCCAGTCGGCCAGCCACTCGTTGCAGACCCGCTGCACGAACGACTTGACCTCGGTGTTGCCCAGCTTGGTCTTGGTCTGCCCCTCGAACTGGGGCTCCTTGACCTTGACCGAGACGATCGCGGCGAGGCCCTCGCGGATGTCGTCGCCGGTCAGTGCCGGGTCCTTCTCCTTGAGCAGCTTCTTCTCCCGCGCGTACCGGTTGACCGTGGACGTCAGCGCGGCGCGGAAGCCCTCCTCGTGGGTGCCGCCCTCGTGGGTGTTGATGGTGTTGGCGAACGTGTACACCGACTCGCTGTAGCTGGAGTTCCACTGCATCGCGACCTCGAGCTGGTGCTGGTCGCCGGCGGCCTGGAAGGAGACCACCTTCTTGTGGATCGGCTCCTTGCTCCGGTTCAGGTGCGCCACGAAGTCCTCGAGGCCGCCCGGGTAGCAGAACGTCTGCTCCTTGACCTTGGCCACGTAGCCCTCGGCGTCGGGCTCCTCCTCCTCGGCCGGGTGCCCGTTGCGCTCGTCGCGCAGCACGATGGTCAGCCCCTTGTTCAGGAACGCCATCTCCTGCAGCCGCCGCGAGATCGTCTCGATGTTGTACGTGGTGGTCTCGAAGATCGTGTCGTCGGCCCAGTAGGTGAGGATGGTGCCACTGGACTTGGTCGCCTCGCCCTTGCGCAGCTGGCCCGGCACCGAGCGCTCGTAGTGCTGGCGCCACACCACGCCGTTCACGTGGATCTCCACGTCCAGCGCGGTGGACAGTGCGTTGACCACACTCACGCCCACGCCGTGCAGACCACCGGACACCGCGTAGGACTTGTCGTCGAACTTGCCGCCGGCGTGCAGCCGGGTGAGCACGACCTCGACGGCCGGCACCTTCTCCACCGGGTGCATGTCCACCGGGATGCCCCGGCCGTCGTCCTTGACCGAGACCGAGCCGTCATCCCGGAGGGTGACCTCGACCCGGGTGGCGTACCCGGCCATCGCCTCGTCGACCGCGTTGTCCACGACCTCCCAGACCAGGTGATGCAGGCCGCGCTCACCGGTGGAGCCGATATACATGCCGGGACGTTTGCGGACTGCTTCCAGGCCCTCCAGCACGGTGATCGAGGACGCGCTGTAGGCATTCTTCTTCTGGACAGCCACGGGCCTGTACATCTCCTTGCCTGAGTGCGAACCGGCCGGGCGGCGCCGTGCCGCGGCCGGGGGCTGTCGTGCGGAAATCGGGGACCGCGCGACACTCCCACTTACATCTTACTGGTCGGGCCGACGAGAACGATGTCTAGGACACCCCTAGAACGCACACAGAGCGCCGATCGGCGACCGAGACGGGTTCGGTCGCCCGAAAAGCACCTCTAAAGAGGCCCTCGCCATCACAGCGCGCCCTGAAAACGCCTCCGGCCGCCTGTCGGGCGGTCCGTGAGGTGTCCAACCACCCGGGCAGCTCAGCCATAGGTGTCGCGCGGACCGCGTCCCGGGGCGTGCCGGGGGCCCTTGCGCCAGTTCGGCGCCGACGGCCCCTGGATCTTCATCCGGCGGACCACGTTCGGCCCGAGTCCGGCGGCGATCTTGCCGAGTAGCTGGCGCTGCAGGGTGCGCAGCTGGGTGGCCCACGCGGTGGAGCTGGCGGCCACCGTCAACTCGCCGTCCCGCAGGCTGATCGGGGTGGCGTGCTCGGCCACGTCGGCGCCGACCAGCTCGGCCCACCGGCCGAACACCGACGCCGAGGTGAGCTTCTCCTGCCAACCCTGGTCGGCGGCGATCCGGGAGGCCAGCCGGCCGAATGGCTGCGGGTCGCGGTCGTCCGGACCCGCGCCCGACCAGCCCCGCCGGCGGCCGCCCCGGCCAGCCCGCCGCCATCGGCCCTTCGCCGGCACCCCTGGCCGGTTACCCCGGGCGGCGGCCGCCTGCTGAGCCGCCCGCAGCGCGTCCCGGGCCAGGTCGGAACCAGTGGCACCGGACGGCCCGGGTGGGGTACCGGGTCCCGGCGCACCGGCGGGGTCGCCGGCCCCGGCTGAGCCCGATGCGCCCGGCACCGGCCCTGACGCGCCATCGGCGCGCCCGTCCGGCTTCGGCGTGTCATTACTCATAGCCGCGCCCGGCGGTTCGGCGGAACCATCCCCAGGCCTGAGGACAATCTCAGAGGTCCGGCGCCGGTTGAGCGGTCTCTCAGCCGCGGCGGACGGTCGCTGACCTGGGGCGTCCCCAACTGAATCAGAGTTATCCACAGTATCCACAGTGTTGTCCACATCGACGCCTCCCGGCTTTCCGGCTAGGCCGGCCCGATGACCTGGCCGGATTCGACGGTGAACCACGCGCCGCGCAACTTCTCCGGCACGTCGTCGGGCACCGCCGCGGTCACCAGCACCTGCTCCGCGCGCACCGCCAACTCGGCGAGCGCACGGCGCCGCCGGGCGTCCAGCTCGGCGAATACATCGTCCAGGATCAGGATCGGATCGGACGAGTCGCCCGGGTCGCCGCGCAGTAGCTCGAAGGACCCGAGCCGCAACGCCAGCGCCAGCGACCAGGACTCGCCATGGCTGGCGTAGCCCTTCGCCGGCCCCTCGCCGAGCCAGATCTCCAGGTCATCGCGGTGCGGGCCGACCAGGCACACGCCGCGCTCGATCTCCTGCCGGCGCACCTGCTCGAGCTCGGCCAGCAGCGCCGCCTCCAGCACGCCGCCCTCGTCCTCGGCCGCCCCACGGGGGGTAAGACCGGTTATCTCGGGTACCGCCACGCCGGGCACCGAGCAGCGGTAGCGCAGCTCGACCGGAACCGACTCCGGGGCCACCTCGGCGTAGGCGTCGCGCACCGGCCCGGCCAGCTCCGCAACCAGCCGCAGCCGACCGGCCAGCAGCGCGGCACCGTGCCGGGCCAGGTGCCCGTCCCAGGAGTCCAGGGTGCGCAGGTCCCCCGCCGCGCGGGCGGTCTTGAGCAGGGCCGAGCGCTGCCGCACCACCCGGTCGTAGTCGGAGCGGATACCGGCGAACCGTGGCCAGCGGTTGACCAGCAGCTCATCCAGGAACCGGCGTCGCTCGCCGGGATCGCCACGGACCAGGGCCAGGTCCTCCGGGGCGAACAGCACGCTGCGCACGATGCCCAGCGCCTCCCTGGCGCGGGTCAGCTGTGCCCGGTTCACTCTGGCTCGGTTGGCCTTGCCCGGGGTGATCTCCACCTCGACCGCCAACTCGCGCCCGGCGCGCACCGCCAACCCGCGCACCACGGCCCGTTCCGCGCCCCGGCGTACCAGCGGCGCGTCGGTAGCCACCCGGTGTGAGCCGAAGGTGGCCAGGTAGCCGATCGCCTCCATCAGGTTGGTCTTGCCAACGCCGTTGGGCCCGACCAGCACGCTCACCCCGGGTTCCAGGGCGAGGTCGGCGGCAGACCAGGACCGGAAGTCGGTGACCGCCAGCCGGCTCAGGTACACCGGTTCACCGGAGGGTCAGCTCGGGTGCGAGAGGGTCGCCGATGCCGCACCGGCGTGCCGGACCGCGTGCCCGCCGAACTGCTGGCGCAGCGCCGCGACGGCCTTCATCGCGGGCGAGGCGTCCTGCCGGGAGGTGAACCGGGCAAAGAGCGCGGCGGAGATCACCGGCATGGGAACCCGGTGCTCGATGGCTTCTTCGACGGTCCACCGGCCCTCGCCGGAGTCGTCCACGTAGGCGTCCAGCTCGGCCAGCCCCGGGTCCTCGTCCAGCGCCCGGACCAGCAGGTCCAGCAGCCAGGAACGGACCACGGTGCCCCGCGACCAGGCCTTGATCACGCCCGGCACGTCCTCGACCAGCTCGGCCGCGGCGAGCAGCTCGTAGCCCTCGGCGTACGCCTGCATCAGCCCGTACTCGATGCCGTTGTGCACCATCTTGGAGTAGTGCCCGGCGCCGACCGGCCCGGCGTGCACCCAGCCCTCCTCGCGAGGGCCCTCCGGCCGCAGCGCATCGAAGATCGGCAGGGCGTGGTCGACGTCCTCCTTCGAGCCGCCGACCATCAGTCCGTAGCCGACCTCACGGCCCCACACGCCGCCGGACACACCGCAGTCCAGGTAACGCACCGAATGCTCGTCCAACAGCGCGGCGTTGGCCTGGTCGTCGGTGAACCGGGAGTTGCCGCCGTCGATCACCAGGTCTCCGGGCTCCAGCAGGTCGGCGAGCTGGCGGACCGTGTCCCTGGTCGGATCACCGGCCGGCACCATGATCCAGACGGTTCTCGGCGCGGCCAGCGATTTCACCAGCTCAGCCAGCGAGGAGACGTTGCTGGCCTCGGCATGCGGGTCGTAGCCGACCACCTCGTGCCCGGCCGCCCGGATGCGCTCGGCCATGTTGCCGCCCATGCGACCAAGGCCCACCAGCCCAAGCTGCATTACCGCTCCCCTCGCGATGTGCTTAGCCGAATTGTCCCACCGGCCCGCCGAACGGGCGGTCGACGACGGATTATCCCGGCAACCGTACCGGCATCAGCAGGTGCACGTACCCCATGGAGTTGCCGGGTTGCCCGGCCGATGCGTCGTCCGCTGAGACCGGCCGCGCCAATGCCGGCCGGCTCGGCGTGGTGAACCCGAGATGAGCTCGTTCGGTGTGCAGTGCGTTCAGCCCGTCGAGCAGGTATCCGGGGTTGAACGCAATGGTCAGGGGCTCGCCCTCGAGCTCGCAGGGAAGCTGCTCCTCGGCGCTGCCCTCGTCGTCGCCGCCCGCGGTCAACCTGAGGGAACCTTCGCTGAACTCCAGGCGGACCTGCGCGCCCCGGTCGGCCACCAGGGACACCCGCTTGATCGCCTCAAGCATCGGCGCCACTTCGAGCAGCGCCTGCGAGGTGTGCTCGGTGGGCAGCAACTGGCGGTACTTGGGGAACTCCGCGTCCAGCAGCCGGGTGGTGGACTGCCGGCCGTTGCCGGCCAACCCGAGCATCCCGTCCCGGTCGGCCAGGGCGAGCTGCACGGCGCCCTTGCCGGCCAGGGTCTTGGCGGCGTCGGCCAGCGTGCGCGCGGGCACCAGCACCGCGGTGCTCAGCCCGGCGTCGCCCGGTTCCCACTCCAGCTCGCGGACCGCGAGGCGGAACCGGTCGGTGGCCGCCATGGTGAGCTTGCTGCCCTCGATCTCCAGCCGGATACCGGTGAGCATCGGCAGCGTGTCGTCCTTGCCGGCCGCCACCGCGACCTGGGTGACCGCCTCGGCGAACACGTCCGGCCGCACCGAGCCGGCCAGCTGCGGCATGTCCGGCAGCTTCGGGTAGTCCTCGACCGGCATGGTCGGCAGGGTGAACCGGGCGTTGCCGCAGATGATGGTGGCCCTGGCGCCGTCCACCGTGATGTCCACCGGATGCGGCGGCAGCGATTTGGTGATGTCGGCCAGCAACCGGCCGGACACCAGCGCCCGGTCCGCCACACCGACCGACGCGTCGATCTCCACCCGGGCGGAGACCTCGTAGTCAAAACCGGAGACGGTCAGCGACTGCCCGATCTCGTCGACCAGGCCACCGCCGGTACCGGCTTCCAGCAGCACGCCGCCCAGCACCGGGACCGGCGGCCGGGCCGGCAGGCTGCGCGCCACCCAGGCAACGGCGTCGGCCAAGGCGTCTCGTTCGACACGGAATTTCATGGCGGACCTCTTCACCCCAGCGGCCAGTCACGGCCAGTGACTCCGCGGCCGGCTCGATCCACAGAGGCGGCGGGAGCGGCGCGGCTTTCTCGGGGCTCAACCGTAGAGCGTCGGCTCGCGAGCCCCTTCGGCGGGCATGCCGAACGCACCGGCCCGGACCGGAACGGGCCCAAAGCCGCGAGGCGGACCGCCGCCCGGGTCGGTCTGCTCCGTGCACAGCCCTGTTTCTGTTTTTCTTCTTTGGGGAAGAGAAGAACAGTCGTAGCAGTAGGGGTTGTGGATTCTGGGGACGCTCGATGTCCGGGCTGCTCGACAGGCGTGTCGCGATGGGGACAACCACACCGGTCGGCTGCGGACAGTTCAGTGGGTCCGGTGGACAACTCGTCGCGGTAGCTCGGACTATCCCCGGTTCCGCCCAACTGTCCACCGGTTGCCCCCGAATGGTCCACGTGCGGTCCACGGGTCCATGCACAACCATCCACAGAGTTATCCCCAAGTGTGGGTAGAGGGTTCCCAGACGCTTACACAGCGCAACCGCGGCGGGAGGTTGACCCTGAATCGAGTCGCCTGAATGCCAACGCGGTCGAGTGTGCCGCGGGGTTAGCGCGACTACTCCACGTCGTGAACGGGGGGTGAACTCAGGTCCGCGCGCGCTGCTTGATACGAGCGGTCAGCTCCTGGACTTGTTCGAAAGTCTTGCGGCGTTGGGCGATCTCGTTGCGGATCTTCTTGTCCGCGTGCATGACTGTGGTGTGGTCGCGGCCGCCGAAGGTCTGCCCGATCCGGGGGAGCGAAAGGTCGGTGAGTTCGCGGCAGAGGTACATGGCGATCTGCCGGGCCTGCGCCACTGCCTTGGTCTTCCCCGGCCCGCACAGCTCGTCCATGGTCAGATCGAAGAATTCGGCGGTGACCGCCATGATGGTCGGCGCGGTGATCTCCGGGGACTGTGAGTCCGGGATGAGGTCGCGCAGCACGATCTCGGCCAGCTGGGTGTCCACCGGCTGCCGATTGAGCGAGGCGAACGCGGTCACCCGGATCAGCGCACCCTCTAGCTCGCGGATGTTGCGCTCGACCCGGGAGGCGATGAACTCCAGTACCTCGGCCGGCGCGGCCAGCCGGTCCTGGGCGGCCTTCTTGCGCAGGATGGCGATCCGGGTCTCCAGCTCGGGCGGCTGGATGTCGGTGATCAGCCCCCACTCGAACCGGGTGCGCATCCGGTCCTCCAAGGTGGCCAGCTGTTTGGGCGGGCGGTCGGAGGACACCACGATCTGTTTGTTGGCGTTGTGCAGCGTGTTGAAGGTATGGAAGAACTCCTCCTGGGTGCCTTCCTTGCCCTCCAGGAACTGGATGTCGTCCACCAACAGCACGTCCACGTCCCGGTAGCGGCGCTGGAAGGCCACCTTCCGGTCATCGCGCAGGCTGTTGATGAAGTCGTTGGTGAATTCCTCGGTGGAGATGTAGCGCACCCGCATGCCGGGGAACAGCCGCTGCGCGTAATGCCCGACCGCGTGCAGCAGGTGCGTCTTGCCCAGCCCGGACTCGCCCCAGATGAACAGTGGGTTGTACGCGCGGGCCGGCGCCTCGGCGACCGCGACGGCGGCCGCGTGGCTGAACCGGTTGGACGCGCCGATGACAAAGGTGTCGAAGGTGTACTTCTCGTTCAGCCGGCTGGTCATCCGGGCCTGCGCGCCGACCTGGCCGCCGGAGCCCTGGCCCCCGTCGTTGCTCGGCCGTCGGGCGGGGTTTTGGCCACCGGCGGGCGGGGCTGAATAGGTTGGCCAGTTCTCCGGCTGCTCGCCGGGCTCGCGCGGGCCGCCGTTGCCCGCGGCGCCGCCGTAATCCCTGGCCGGCGGGCCACCCAGGTCACTCGGGTCGGCGGCGCCGGCAAGTCGGGGATCGGTCTGCTCGTAGGGCGTGCCGGGTCGACCGTCCGCTGGCAGGCCTGTCCCGCCGCCGAAGCCCGGGTTCCCGCCGAACCCGCCGCCCAGCTCGGGTCCGACCGCGTATCGGGGCCGGCCGTCCAACCCCGTTCCGCCGTCCAACCCAGCCCCGCCGTCGAACCCCGGCCTGCCGTCCGGTGCGGACCCGGCAAAAGGTTGCTCGGTGGGCACCTCGGTGCGGGGTACCTCGGTCCCGCTCGCCGCCGCGGCCGGATCAACTACGACCGCCAGGGTGATCGATGCGCCAAGGTGGCGGCCGAGCGCCTCGCTGATCGGGCGGCGCAGGATCCGTTCGATGGCATCCTTGGCGAACTCGGTCGGCGCGGCCAGCAGCGCGGTGTCGTCGAGTAGGCCGAGTGGCCGGGTGAGTCGCAGGAACGCGCGTTGCTGCGCGGACAGCGCTGCGCCGGGCGCGGTCGCGTCGGTGGTGCCGGCGCTGCGCGCCTGGCACAGGTCCGCAACGACGCGCTGCCAGACCTCGCTGAGGCCATTCGCTTGGTCGGCCATCCGCGGCGCTTCCCCCCTTGATCGAATTCCCAGGTCAAACACCGACGTCAGCGGTGCCGTCCACAGGGTTATCCACACCTGTGCGCGGGACGGTACGCGGAGAGGAGGCCGCGTTGTTGGGGCACCCCCGGGAGTCGGGGTGTCCGTTGCGACCACTTCCCCCGGGTCGAAGGCACGAAGGATGGCACGCTAACAAGGCCGCCATCCGGCCACAAGGCGCAACCTCGACCCGGTTTGACCACGGGAAAGCACGCTGCGTACCCTGGACTCAACCGCGTCGCTAGCCGGCGCGCTGTGGCATGCAGTCATCCGGTCGCTCTACCAGGAACGCCCGGTGGTCCGTCGAACGTTCGACGGCGCATGCGCAGTAACCCCGCCGACTGGCTGACTTAGAACGGGAGAACCCAGAAGTGAGCAAGGGCAAGCGCACCTTTCAGCCGAACAACCGCCGTCGTTCGCGTACCCACGGTTTCCGGCTTCGCATGCGGACGCGCGCCGGCCGGGCGATCCTGGCCGCCCGTCGCCGCAAGGGCCGGGAGAAGCTGTCCGCCTGAGCGAGCGCTGCGCACGGTGCTTCCGGCGGCTGCCCGACTCACGTCAAGGGATGATTTCGCCGAGGTCATCCGGCATGGACGCCGGGCCGGGCGCACACTGGTCGTGATGCATGCCGTCGTCCCTGACCAGGTTCGGGGCGAAACCGCTCCGGACCTGCCGGTTCCCGGTGCCCCATCTCAGGTACCTACGGAGCCGGGTGCCCTCGCCGTGGCCGATGCGTCAGCCCAGGCTGGCCGGCCACCGAGGGTGGGCTTTGTGGTGAGCAGGGCGGTCGGGGGCTCGGTCGTTCGGCATCGCGTCGCCCGGCGGCTTCGGCACCTGCTGCGCGACCGGCTGAATCAGGTCCCGCCGGGAACCCGACTGGTGGTCCGGGCGTTGCCTAGGTCAGCGACGGCGAGTTCGGCCCGGCTTGCCGCCGATGTGGACCGGGCCCTGCGTGTACTGCTGGCCAGCGCGGACCGCTCATGATCGGGCAGTCGGCCGGTGGTGGGCGGCAGATCGTCCACCCGGCGCCGGCCGGGCGTGGCGAGGGAGAGCGATGAGCGAGCGGGCGCCCGCTGTTCGCGTGCCGTCGCTCCGAGGCGGCGAGGCAGACTTATGAACGAAGGTCACGAGCACAACGACCGAGCCGACCAGCCGGCCCGGGTGTCCCCGCTGGCTTGGCCGCTGATCCTGCTGGTGAAGGTCTACCAGCGAGTGATTTCCCCGGCACTTCCGCCGAGCTGTCGGTTCTACCCCAGCTGCAGTCAGTACGCGCTGGAAGCACTCCAGGTGCACGGCCTTGTCAAGGGCTTCGCGCTGACCGTGTGGCGGTTGCTGCGCTGCGCGCCCTGGCACCCTGGAGGTATCGACCACGTGCCACCTCGGCGAACCCGCGGTGGTGGCCGGGCCGCCAAGCCCGCCGACGACTGTGCTGATGGCCGTGCCGACGGCCCTGCTGATGGCCGTGCTGATGAGAGAGTCACCGAGGAGCGAGCACCGTGCTGAACTTCATCTACTACCCGGTCTCGTGGATTCTCTGGTTCTGGCACGAGGCGTTCGGCTACGTATTCGGCCCGTCCAGCGGAGCTACTTGGGCACTCGCGGTGGTGTTCCTGGTCTTCACCCTGCGGGCGATCCTCTACAAGCCGTTCGTGCACCAGGTGCGCTCGATGCGCAAGATGCAGGAGTTCGCGCCGGAGATCCAGAAGCTCAAGAAGAAATACGGCAACGACAAGCAGAAGCTCGCCGCCGAGATGCAGAAGTTGCAGAGCGAGCACGGCGTGAACCCGGTGGGCGGGTGTCTGCCGATGCTGGTGCAGGTGCCGGTGTTCATCGGCCTGTTCCACGTACTTCGTGAGTTCCAGCCGTACAAGATGGAGAACTACGTCTTCGACCGCGCGGATGTGGTGTCGTTCAACGACGCCAGCATTTTCGGCGCGAAGCTCGGGGCGTCGGTGATCCCGTACCACGGCGCGCTACCGCTGAGCGACTACAACACCACGATCAGCCAGATGCTCATCGTGATGATCCCGCTGATGATCGCGGCTGGTCTGTTCACGCACATCACCGCGCGGCATTCGGTGGCTCGGCAGACCGAGGCGCAGATGGCCAACCCGCAAGCGGCCATCATGAACAAGCTGACGCTGTACATCTTCCCGATCGGTGTGGTGGTCGGCGCACCCTTCCTGCCGCTGGCCATCCTGTTCTACTGGGTCGCCAACAACCTGTGGACCCTCGGACAGCAGCGTGTGGTCTACAACAAGATCGACCGGGAAGAGGCGGAGAAGGCCACCAAGAAGACCGAGACGCAGCGGAGCCTGGCGCCCAAGGTCGGTCAGAAGCCCGATCCGGTCACACGCCAGAAGAAGCCCGGCGCGAAGCCCATTACGCCAGGTGTCACGAACTCCCCCAAGGCGTCTGACTCCACTGATGGCTCGGAGCCTTCCGACAAGTCCCCGGCTTCTGATGGGCCGGCATCCTCGGGGTCCTCGGCTCCCTCCCCGACGAACGGTGTTCCCAAAGTGAACGGCTCGCCGCCCGCGAAGAAGGCTCCCGACGAGTCGGGTGCCAGGGCGAAGGCCGGCGAGAGGCCTGGAGGTCAGCGGAACGGGCGGCCGTCCGCGCCGACGAAGCGAGGTCGTAAGCGTTAGGTGCTCGTGGGCGGCGCCGCGGTCACCTGCTCATCGGTGACCGAATGAGCGCGCCAGGCGGGCAACGGATCAACCACCGGCGGGCGGCCGGTAGCGTCTTGCGGAATGTGTGGAGAGGAGCAATCGTGGCGAAGACCGCGCAGGCGGACCAGGAGGCGGGCGGCGAGGCAGTGACCAGCCCTGACGCTGGCACTGGTGCTGGCACTGGCTCGGCGTCCGGCTCGGGCTCGGCGTCGGGCTCGGGCTCGGGTGAGGACCTGCTCATCCGAGAAGGCGACGTTGCTGCTGACTACCTCGAGCGGTTGCTCGACGTGCTCGACTACGACGGCGACCTGGACATCGATGTCGAGGCCGGGCGTGCGATAGTCAGCGTGGACGGTGGCGAGGACCTCAGCCGACTCGTCGGAGAGCGGGGCGCTGGACTCGAGGCTCTCCAGGAGCTCACCCGGCTGGCTGTTCAGCAGAGCACCGGAAC
>Ga0193743_1000274_pt1 | contig 41081 bp, 43 predicted proteins | sample L2c2metaG_FD_143038 | JGI IMG/M metagenome (GOLD analysis project Ga0193743, IMG submission 143038) | Soil microbial communities from a riparian zone of the East river system, Colorado, United States - L2c2 | ecosystem: Environmental > Terrestrial > Soil > Riparian zone | place: USA: East River... | reverse complement strand
GAAATAATAAAATGATGAAAAATAATGAAATGATGAAAAAGATGGAGAATGGTGAAACAGTGATAGGAATGCTATGTCACGTGATCATCGGACTCCAGTATTGGAGCCGCAAGTGCACTCCGTCTTGGACTAGCGACGATGAGGAGGAATATACAGAGGTGACAGAGAAATATCGGAGGAGATGTCGGACAAAGCAGAGCATCCCCTAACAGGTTTGACATCCGAGAGTTGAGTATAGATGACCTTCATAGTTACTTAGAAGATGATCTTGCAGAACTTGATGCAAAACAGCTGGAGCCTGCAGCGGAGGTTGAGGAGCAGGATTTTTCCTGTTGCAACAAGTGAACAGCATGCCCTTGTTGTCATATCACAATTGTTTTTCTGTTTCACCTACTGTTATGACTTTGATTGATTCAGACTTTACAGTCGTGACCAAAGACAGTCAAATTTCAAAAACGTTTGATTTTGTAGACTCAAAAGAGTGCCTTGGGTTTTATTCCAAGGTATTGTCTTATGGTCGAGCTGCGTGCAAGTAAAAGACAATTCTAATAAAGACTAGCTAAAGAACAAGTGTAGTCTAAGTATCATATATATAGTAAGAAACATGTGTTATCCTCAAGATAACCATGTGTAAACTGTAAGTAAAAACCATGTAAAAGGCATGATAAACATGTGTTGACATGCAGTATCAGAAATGAATGAGAAGTAATGTAAAAAGCATGGTGAACATGTGGATCGATATGCAATGTCGGAAATGGAATGAAATGAAAGGAAGTTAACGTAAAAATGTAAAATTAAAAATGAATGTATACCACATGTTAAACATGTGTTCAATCACAGATCATAACACCTACATGCTCCATTAATGAAACAGTTGAACTATCCATAGATGTGCAAAATCCTGTGTTGGATCTGATCATTGTTCCATCAGAGCCACCTCAGAATAGGCACCCAAAATGGGAGCGACAACTCCCACCTAAACTTGTCATTGCTTCTGCAGAAGACAGTTTGACCTCCCTCAAACTGAAGGTTGAGCTGGAAACCACCAATACAGGAAAAGTGAAGTCTGTCAACTCCTTCATAGACAGCAGAGCCACTGGAGAGTTCATCGACCATCACTATGCTAAGAGCAACCAGCTCCAATCCCAGAAGCTCTCTGAACCCATCCTGGTTTACAATGTTGACAGAACACTGAACCAGACCAGTTCTATCACTGAAGTGGTTGATCTCATCTTGAGATATTGGAATCATTCGGAACGGACATTATTTGCTGTCACTGGCTTAGGCAAGCAGAAACTCATCCTTGGGCACTCTTGGCTATGGAAGCACAATCCAGAAATTGATTGGGTAACCGGAGAAGTCAAAATGTCCAGATGTCCACCCCATTGCTGCTCCAGATGTAGAGACAAAGCTTGAGAAGAGAGAATCGCTCAGAAAGCTGAAATCTGATGGATGGAGGCTGTCTCCGATGGGCCTGTACCAGAACTCCATTTGGACTCTGACAAGGAAGAGCCCAAAGAAGATGAAGAACTGATCGAACCAGGAGATTGTATCTTTGCAATTGGCCTTGTTCCTGTTAGGGGACGCTCCACTTAGTCCGACATTTCTTCCGATAACGCTCTGTCACCTCTGTACATTCTTCCTCATCATTGCTAGCTCAAGACGGAGTGCACTCATGGCTCTGATAGTGGAGTCAGATGGTCATGTGACATAGCTAGCTTTTGCATTCCTATCACAATTTATATGTTATCCTGCCTATAGGGGTTTCCTAAATTTAAAATTATATTTTTCCAATATCTTATTACATATTTTATATGTTGATCTCCGTATAACAATTTTCCTGGATTTTAAATATTAATCTTTTTTACTGTGAGTCCAGCATTCCAAATACTTAGCAACATATAGAACACCTCTTCAGTTATAATTTTCATTTTGCTAGAAAGGGAGTTTGTAGGTCATCAAATATGTTAAATATTATTTTTTCCTGCAGGTTGTCTGATAGTATAAATTAAAATTACTTTTATACAAACCTTTCTATTCAAAATATTCAATTTGTTGAAGGACTTCAGTTAAAAACTTCTTTTAATCTTGAGCCTCCCAAAGTGTAAGTTACAAGTCATTGTAATTCTGATTTAAGGCTTTAAAATGATGCCTAATTATCTCATTAAATCTTATACTCTAGCTATGGGGCACAATTGTGCTAAAATACTTGTGAAAGAGGCCTGAACTGACTTTCGGTGACTTGCTATAAGAGGAAATTCGGTGACGGCCGTGTGTCACGTGATGTTATAGGAGTTGGATACAGATAACTTACAAAAGTCAGCTATTTTTGTCATATTGTATCTCATGGTAGGCATGGGTCAGTTTATTTTCTATCCAAGCTCTTTCCGAGTCTGTCGACGGATGAGGACACATTTTCTACTGAACATCGGCAGGGACCAGAAACCTGAGGAACATCATCTAAGCTCAAGTCAAAGTATGCATAATAAAGGCCACGTACCCGATGGCACCGATATATTTTTTCATACCTGGTTCCTGGAGAAGAAGCACGCACGACACTCAGCAACTTGTGAGTTCAATCCTCTACAAATCGCACAACTACCATACCCCTCACTGAGATTTTCCGGTATGCTTTTATGTAAAGCACAAATGAAATGGATCTGACTGGCACTACGTATCTTTTGGTAGGAGACAGCTTGCATTCGCAGGAAGACGAATCTCAATCGAGTCGAATACAATTTCCAAAGCTAGACCGTGAGCTTAGCGACCTTTTGATTGCTCTTCACTTGTCTCAGCGAATTATCTTTTAGGCCTATATGAAACCTGGCTGGATCCGGTTAGGTTCGGTTAGGTTATGATATCCCCGCCAAAGTTCTAACCGACTGGTTTCGGTCTCTACATAGCCTAAGCAACATCACCGTTCGGTGTTAAAAGGGTTTTCGCAACTGTCACTCCCACTGTCACTCTCTTTCTTTATGTTCACGCTGTAACCTGACCTCGGTTTCTCATATCTACATCATTACTCACACTTATTTACCTCATTTATATTTAATTTATGTAGGTTTGAAAAGATAGGTTGAGATTCACTTATTTCGTCTATGTTTGCAACGATCTGTATGTGACTTATCGTGACTAGCGATGCCACCGGCTAAGCCGATCAATTTCGATTATTTTGATCTGTGGCATCCAATAAATTAGTTAAAATTCTGAAGATGTTTGAGGGTGTAGATTTACCATGAAAGCCGGTGGATCTTCTGCCAGAACTAAGTTATCCACTCAGTAATCAAAGAGATATTGACCGGCTCAAAGAACGGCTCAAATTTGAGCCGTTTTGCGAGAACCACCAGCGTTCGGGGTAATCTACACCCTCAAATATTTTCAGAATTTTACCTAATTTATTGGAGGCTACAGATCAAAATAATCGAAATTGATCGGCTTAGCCGGTGGCAATCACATATCGTGGCGATCAAGGACTTCGTCAATGCACATGGAAAAGATATCGACTTCAGGTTCTCCCTGGTACAGAAAAAGAGACTGTCATCCTCAGCCGAGGTTGGCCCATTGACACTAACATAAGTTGATAAGAAAGATCGACATGGCCGGTTATCGTTTCTGGATTGAATTAGCTCCTCGGATTAAACTAGCATTGGAATTTGGAATTTAAGACGACTGACTACGTTACATGTGAGTCCGAGGCATTGACATCTTCTCAGGCTCTGCACAGAGTTTGAAAGCTTATCTTATGATTCAATGGCGCCAAAGTACGAAAATAGTGCACCATCGAAAAGCTCATTCTATGTTTATTCAGGCTAACAGGCTTCACCGCGACTTCGGCAGTCCTTTCTGACCGTTCCAGTCCACAATTTTGCTTGCATCGTCACTTGGTATTGTGGGACATTTCTGACGTGACGGTCGCAGAGATTACTTCAATATATGCGTCCAAAAAAAAGCTGTGACCGGAGTTGATTGTAGCTGCTTTCCCGATGTTTCCTGACCGTTGGTAACATTCCAACTTGATTTTCTGCGTCTTTATAATCGACTCTAATACTAGCTAGTGGCATTTGTTACATTATTCTCGTTGCTTCGAGGAATGCTACGCTATATATATTTTGCAATGTACATATTTGGCAATGGCATGGTACATTTGCACATCGACTCCCCACTAAACTTTCTCCAAGGGATTCTACCCTAGTTATATGTTCCTCGATTAAGGATCATGAGTTATTTCCTCTCTAAGCGATCCCGTTTACAAACAATGTTTTCATCAGCTCCTGGGTTCCGAACAATCCTGAAGGTCCATATACATATAAGAGTAGCGTCCCTTTGGGATGCCATGAGATTGGTCTGTAGGTTGAGCAACTTGTGTGGGTGTGGCGCCAGAAGTCGGGTGCTAATACACTATATCTCTGATAGTGGGAACCTCCAAGGAGCGATTAGCCTGAACACTATATATCGTATCCTGATGAAATTCTTATACCGTATGGTACCGCGCAATAGGTCGTCCAAGGTATCCTCTAGGTACGTAAAGTCCAGTACAAATTCAGTAGCATTTACCAATCTTTCCTAGGGCCATTGGTATCGACAACGATAGATCGGTATGGAGGCATTTTTAATTTATCTTTCAATCTTTCTCCTGGAAGGTGAAAACGGTCAAGGCAAATAGGAAAAGTAGATATCGTTACAGATTGGCGAGATTTTTCCGTCTAAACTTGCAATGGACGGTGGGGTATTTTTATTTCATACAAGATTGTACATCCGCATGCGCTCGGACCTGGTTCTTGCGATGGTTCAAGTTAAATCACGAGTTCATGATCAACGGACATTTGAAAAGAGCAAAAAAGATGAGCGTACATAGAACAGATACGAATTTAGCATGTTTGCCGAGGTTGAGTCTGTTATCTCCATGCATCACCCGATAGCAAGATGGCTGTAACAGATGTTGGAATCCGACTCAACTCGCCCACTAGCCAGTGTTATCTTTGGGAAACTGATCTGAAGTGTGGTTACCATTCGGTCGGATATTGCTCAGCGCTCAACCCTGGATGTCCGGAAATGAGCAGAACAATTAAGATGTATATGGCGTTTTGTTCGGACTGATAAATGGGGCCTGTGATATGCACTATGTCAATGATAGGTGAATATCGCGAAGCATAGCCGCATACGGATTTGCAGTATAGGCAGAGTCCGATGCTTGAAAATTTTCCATGCATTGTGGCAGAAATGTGGTGTGAATGACAAGGTATATGTATGGAAAACACAGGTTTGATGTCGGCAAAAAGAATGGTTAACACATCTTTTTTGGGCTGTCTGAATCGTACCATATTTATTTAAGGGCCAATTTTCAATTCCTCAGCCCATCCAAAAATTCTATATAACCCCTTTGCATTAACCTTTTTCTTCTTACCCCTCAACTCATAAACCATGACTGTCCCTATCAACGCCCCATCCTTTGACGCTGAGCTCCCTCGTCCCAAAGATGTCGGTATCCTCGCCATGGAAGTGTACTTTCCCCGTCGAGTACGTTGTTATTTCTTTGAACTAGAACGTGTATTTACATCCGTCGTACTCTTAAGTGCGTATCCGAGGCTGACCTCGAGGTTTTCGATGGTGTCTCCAAGGGTAAATATACCATCGGTCTCGGGCAAGAATATATGGCCTGGCCAGACGACCGTGAAGACATCAACTCCTTCGCTCTGAATGGTGTGTACAACATATTCTCCATCATGGGAAATCATATCAATGCTGAAAACGCGTCTTAGCTGTTTCCGGACTCCTCGAAAAATTCAACATCGACCCCAAATCCATTGGACGCATTGATGTTGGCACTGAGACCATCATCGACAAGTCAAAGTCTGTAAAGACAACTTTAATGGACCTGTTCGCTGAATCTGGCAACTTCGATATTGAGGGTATCGACTCCAAGAACGCTTGCTATGGTGGAACGGCTGCTCTTTTCAACGCCATCAACTGGATCGAGTCGAGCTCCTGGGATGGTCGTAACGCGATTGTCGTCTCCGGTGATATCGCTGTTTATGCTGAAGGTGCTGCACGTCCAGCGGGTGGTGCTGGCGCCTGTGCTATTCTCATTGGACCCAATGCACCTGTTGTATTTGATCGTCAGTTTGGTTTATCACTCATTATATATCAATCACGAAACTCATTTGGTCGTCTGATCATTTCATTATACTCTTAGCCATCCACGGCACATACATGGCCAACACTTACGATTTCTACAAACCTCAACTTTCGTCGGAATATCCCGAGGTAGATGGTCCCGTGTCTGTTGTCACATACGTCGCGGCTTTGGATGCTGCTTATGCCACTTTCCGGGAAAAACTCAGCAAGGCTGCCAAGCGAGCACACCTAAACGGGCATTCAACAGAGAAATCCGCTGAAACATCTTTCTCCTTGGAAGATGTCGACTACGCCATCTTCCACAGTCCCTACGGTAAACAAGCCGTCAAAGGCCACGCGCGTATGATGTTCAACGACTTTTTGGCTAATCCCAAAGCTTCCCGATTTGCCAACATCAGCGATCCTGAGGCCCTCCTCTCCGCTTCGCACGCCGTTTCTCTCACAGACAAGAACGTTGAGAAGACCTTCGTCGGCGCTTCCAAGGTGTCCTTTGCCCAAAAGACTGATCCTGGAATGGCATGCTCCCGTCGACTTGGAAACATGTACACTGCTTCACTATACGGATGCCTCGCTTCCCTCTTGTCGACAGTGGAGCCCGCGTCCCTGTCGGGCAAACGTGTTAGCCTTTTCTCATTTGGTAGTGGCTGCGCCTCCAGCTTCTTCACACTCCGTGTGAAAGGTGATACATCTGATATCAGGGGAAAGATGGACCTCGTCAACCGCCTGACGCAAATGAAGGTTGTCCCTCCTGAGGAGTTCGTGCAAGCTCTTCAGGTACGTGTTCATGAAAACCTTATGGGTACTGGATACTCACGTCGCTATTTTTTTCCTCGTAGCTGCGTGAGAAAAACCACAACGCAGCTTCGTACACTCCAGAGGGCTCTGTTGATAACATTTGGCCCGGTTCCTACTACCTAGAGAGCGTCGACTCGAAATACAGACGGAAATATCTCAGGGCACCTGTGGCTTAAACTACTGCCATCTTGATATCGCACACAAATTTGCTATACCCACTACTACTACATACATAGTGGGCCTGACGCGATTTTTATTCCCCCGGTTACTTAGATTCCACCGCATAGACCCAACCACACTAACACATAATTATTTTCGTTTTGCCCCTGAGTCCTGACCAATGCCACTGAGCTGCCCTTGCCTATGAATATACCTCTGCCAGAAAAGCGTCGAGTTAGATCATCTTCTGGCAGACTTCCAGCAGGCAAGATTGCATGTCTGGCGGCTTGCCATCCTTTCTCTCAGCAGGTCAGTTCAGTACAGCAGCAGCACTATATCGGAAAGTTTAGATCACTACTAGCTGGATGTTATCTTGCCTTCCAACGACGCTTCTTTGGTTGAAGCCCTTGAAAACCTGGAAACGAGTTGTGGCAAAGGAAAGACCAAGCTTTCTAACATCGTTAACAACGCCAATGCTTTCGTCAATGGTCACAATGCTGAAAGGCGCGTCTTTACCCAACTCTTTCCAATTCTACTTTGCTCATGAAGCATGTTTCTTCCTAACAAAACAGTACCTTGCTCATGCTCAGCGTGAATGCTCATGAGGATGATATCTGGTGCATAGATCCCCGCGGACATCTCACATTGTCCGTATCTAAAGAAACTTATGAGCGACTTGGACTTGTTGGAAAGAAATTGCCTTTCAAAATTCATGATGATCGACATGGTGCGTTTCGGAACTCATAAAGTAGACAAAAACCAACTGAAAAAGGTATGTGTATATAGTTATTGATATGGCGTTGTGTAACACAGCGGAATCGACAGTGGCTCAGGCGAAAAGAAGGACGGTTTTGGAAGATTGGGATAAAAGACGAGAGATTGAGCTCGGCGATGACGCAGGTCCATGGGAAGTGCTGTATTGTTCTACAGGTAAGGTTAGACCCGTCTTTTTCGTTCTTTTGTTTCTCCCCTTTTCTCGTCTTTTTGTTTCTCGGGACCCGCTCAAGTCTATTGCACTCAGATCCAAAGATGACACCTCAATATGCGCCCCAAGGAGGTCAAATGCGTCAAGTCAGATGTGAGAGAACGGAATTGAAGGATGTGCATGTGCCCCTGCCGATTCTCTCAAACCAACCACATTTGAATTCAACAACAAAATCGGTCGAAGAAGAGGAAGCTCTGGAGGACTGGGACCGCAAAATAGGAGAACTCTTTGAATGGGTTGGTATGGCTTGCCTGGGAGCACAACGGTGAGCTTCCCCCCCTTCGCTGCGCATTTCATCATTGTATGATCAAGGGAATTGACTTGCGCGTGATTTTTCTAGACTGTACGCTAACGATCGGGTGGATCCCTATGTCTGCGTCTACGAGCCGCCAACGCCTTCTCGTATACAGAACGTTACTCACCTGAGATGGAGAGGTCTTCTCTGTCCTAATCTCGTACAAGAGGTATTAGACACTATCACGTACGTTTACTCATCCTCCAATCATCTTATCTTGGGTCACTCAACACTTATTTATCCTTAGTTCTTCAATGAAAAACGCGCATCCATCCCACCCAGGATCTTTCGTCGGCATTACCTGCCACGCTCTTCCCACTTCGCCTGTGTCCTATATACCCTATACGATGACGGAAAATGGATCGTTGAGACTTTCTGGCGATGTGCCTGCTAGATTTCCTAGAGCAGATGGCGAAGACACTTGGAGCTTGATATTGGAAAATGATACTAGAGAAGAAGGTATACGGTGGGTCATGGTGGAGAGCTTGGGCCAATGGGATGCGCGTTGGGGATAGATACCGGACTTGGGTGGTGGCCACCGGCAAGTACTTAGCAAGTATAAGATGGCCCGTGCGCAAGGCGCTGTCCACTCTAACTCCTGAGATACAAACATACGCGTCATAGCCAAGATCTCTCAATGTGAGCACGAGGTGACAGGAGGATTGGAGACCATCAGGGTATGCTATAATGCAAGATATGTGCGTGACATCGATACAGTACAAATGTGATAGTATAGACCGACCAAAAGCATTGCGAGAATTTAGATGGCACAAATGAGCAATGAACGTGTAGGAATTGACAGGACAAAATTAGAGCACAGAATAAATCAAAAGATAAAAAAAAAAGAGGAAAACAAAACACGAAAAAAAAAAAGTCGGCTCAAACAAGCTCATTCCTGCATGGTAACAAAATGACCCACTTGTACATTAAGCACAGCAGCAAAGTAGATTCTAATAAGAACTTGCGAAGATCATTTTGCTGAATAGCAGTGAGTATGGGCTTTTTTAGGTGACGATGTTCGAGTGGCGGATACGGGCGGTGGCAGCATCGATACGCATTAAAGATACGCGTGCATGGGGATTAGTAAAAGGTCCGTCACGGTTGCCGCGGGGTAGAGTAGGACTAGGAGGAAGAGCGGGGATAGGGTGACGCTGCCATGAGTAAAAACGAGGCGTCGCAGATGGGGCCGGAGAAGGAGTAAGCATGACCGGGGAAGTCTGATACATAAGCGGGGGTGGGGTAGAAGGAGCTGGTGTGTCAGGGGATGGGGAACGGGTTGGGGGCATAAATACGACCTGGGGATTAGTCGGAACGGTGATCGGAGTGATGTTCACAGTCCTGCGCAAGGTGGGCGAACGCGGAGAAGATGGGGGATTAGCGTCAAGTTCGATGGCAGGACTTGGTTCACGGAAGGAGGCTGGGGGGATAAAGACAGGGTTGTCTACATGTTCTCCATCTTCCATTTCGCGTGGTCGAGTGCCGAATACCGATTGCATCCTGCGCGGATTGTAAGTGATTCCAGCAGTGACCGTCGAGTGGACAGTGGTTGGCGATTGCCACCCGCCACTGGCCACAGCGCTGCTCCATGGGTGATTGGCGTAAGTAGCAATGAGAAGGGCGGGATCGTCGGATCCAACTGCCATAGGGCTACCCCGCTCGCTGATGCTGCCCTCGCTGGAATCCGAGTTCTCTGTGCCAGCGTCCGCTTGTGCGACTGCAGCTAATTCCTCCTGCTCGCGCTGGTACTGTACGGGGTCAATGAAGGCCTCGTATTCTGCATCCTGGAAGAAATCCTCGGAATCGGGATCGAAACGATTCCAAATACTCCATTTTTCGCAAGGGTCCACTGTTGGTTCTGGCTCAATCCTGACTGCGGGCGCGGTAGAGTAGGATTGAGAGAAGAGAGTACGACCCATGGCAATATTTTAGAAGATTAGAAACAGCAATTAGATATTGCGAGGGTAACTGATGCTCTTAAGATAGAGAGCTTTTTGGAGGGGTATTGTAGAAAGAAGGGGTATTGCGTAAGTACAAGGAGAAAAGAGATGATGGCTGAGAAACAACCAGTGCCAGAAAAAAAAAACCTGCCAAAACAAGGCTGTGTTGTCACTGATCATTTCCTTTTCGGGACTACTCGGCTCATACAGCAATGTTCATGAAAAATAGAGAATACCAGGTTGTTAAACTACCTCTAGAAGAAATGGGGGTTGGAAAGGATCGAGCTCCGTCTCTCCCCGCTGCATTCATAGAAAGGATTTTGGACTATTAGTACCCAAAGTCAGACAAGCATGTAAGATCATTGTGTGCTAGCCCAGCGTCTAAGCCTCGTTTTGCGAGTCTGGTCGGTATTCAGTAAACCCGTTCGAAGTCGATAAAATTCAGAAACCATACACTATGGGTACTTGGGTACCTGATATTGCGCTAAGGCCTCCATTCTTTGTCATACAGAAAGCACTTGTGAGGTATCGATTCAGCGGACATGAAAGCAATAAAGCAACATTCAGAAGAAGTAAAGTAGTATGCTTCAGAGATACCACTGGCAGATGAGACAGAGAGTTCCATAGACTTGTCGAAGCTTTAAATCCTTGAAAGATAGGGGATTTTCGATACAAGAGTCTTGACAACTAAGTAGACGACGCAATCGTTGTACGGCGATGGCTTCACGACCTCTGCAAAATCTTGAGGTAAGAGAACGTGTGATCCATTGGTCAGACTCGAAGCAAACTGGAAAAAATCTATCTGCAACATTGAATTTCTAAATGGAGATTCAATACCACACCTTGAAGCGGGCCAAAGCTTGCTATATAATAAGTTATAGATAGACTTGCTTGTCAGGCTGCAATGGCAGACGCTTCTGAGCTCTAAGTAATGAGTTTCAGTGAAATAGTCCACCCATCACATACCTTAGAGCTCTATGAGTCTTATTCCACACCCACGCCACTATGGCTGCTTTCGGAAAATAGATATTTTATCAACTCCTGAACCACCGTCACATTGACGCTGTTGCCAATAAGCCTGTATTTAGATTTAGTCGAGATACCCTCTGGCCAGACGAAGGTGGCATGCTGTGAAAGTACCCCAAGTGGGTTAAAAGCGAAGATGCGAAGGAGTTCCGACGGAGAAAAGTATCGTAGTACAAGAGGGCGTAGAATTCCCACAGAGTTTAGGTTTCCTTCAGATCGGGCTTCGAGGAATTTGTCGAATGTCAAGGTCGTCTATTGAAATAGAATAAACCGTGTCAGAAAGGCCAAAAATTTGACAACCTACATCAAGCGTTTCGTTCTCCTGAAGAACCGAGCCAGTCCGTTCCACTAGTTGTGTGTAACCTGCATTATCATCGTACGTGTCAACGGAGGGATATTACTGGATATCACACCTCGGGTAAAACAACATGTCCTTTGAGAAGATGGGGTGACGATGTCAAACAGTCGGCCCCATTTTTCTAGGACTTTATCAGGGATGGAAAAACTCTGCGAATTTCTTTCTGAAAAAACATCCAGATAATCTCGGATTTTGCGAACATTGCTGTCTGGTGATGAGTCTGCACTCGCATGTTTCTGGAGCCTTGGGTCAGACCAAACAGACTCTTGTCCGGGAATTTGACGCCAAACTTCGTCTGATTTATTTGATGGGACGTGGAGAAAGTGAAGTGGTGTCCTCTTAGCAAGTAGGTAATATCTCAGACGAGAGTTCGGAATGCAAAACTGCAATGGCGTAAGCAAAAGCTCTAGTGTTGTGTATCCTATTGAACGAAGTGTAGATATAAGTATCTGACGTGTGCTTGAAGTCTTAAATTGGGATTGAGCATTTGCCAAAGACTTCTCAAAAAAGAATAAGTAGGACACGACGTCACCTCGAAGCCAGCGACATTTTCGACTAGAAGATGTGTTGGATGTGTTTGGCACAGCGCCATTTGGGGCAATACGTTTTGAATAAGATGGAGAAAAGATTGGGCTCGGGGATCAGATGCGCCCTTTGCTTTGGGGTTTAATATTGTATACGGCTGGCACGCTGGTGATAGCAGCCACAAATCGGCTTTGAAGGACGACAAATTGGTTGTGGTTAAAGTTGAGATATCTACCTATTGAACTTTGCTTAGTTTATGCGCCTAAAGCTGCTCAAAGCACTTGGTGCAGGTTGACCTTCCGTACGAGGTCGTCATGATTAGCCTTGTAGACCTGGCAAGCAGTCTGGTCCCAGTCAAAGGCTTGAACAACTTTCGCATTTATAATGCTCCGCGACAAAGCAAGACGCAAACCACCTATTACCAGCTTCAGATTTGTAGTCAAAAGTTACAAATATATAGTCGCACCGATACCACTGTAAAATTCCAAGGCCCTTACTGGAGTCATAAGCTCAAATGGAGCAGGAAATGAGACGCGACGTCCACGTGCTCACTGTTCTAAACTTGATCTCAGTCCTTCATTAGCCTACGCAGCTGCAGGTCTGTGACCATAGATACATAACGACTTCGAAATCTGGCTTGGATCCAACCACATTGAATACAGACGACTCACCCTTCATGACCAACTCCCCAGCACCACTGGCAGCACCATCAAACCGCACAGATTTCCTGCTATCTCCTAATCCATGGGATGATGTAGCCTCAGCTCCAACTGATGAGAAGCCCAATGAGAAAGTTCCATTGAAGCCTCTGAGCGCACTCGATCCATCTCTCTATGACCAACCGATCTTCGCAGGTCTCAAAGAGGACCGTGCCGTACTGACGACTCCAGAACCAAGAAACGAAGGTTCAAGGGAGGTTTTGAGTGAATTTGATCCCCTAGTGAGTTATGAAGAGAAAGCTGCTCGAGAAGCATGGGAAACCTCAGAAGGCCATCCGCCACCACCCCGCACGCCATCGCCTCCTCCGCCTCCGTTAAAGGATCTATACATTCCTTCACCTACGTCTCCAGAAGCATCGTCTCCCGATACAATTGCTTCTGCATTGCCAATATCTGCAACTGCTACCACGTCCTCGTCGTCTTTCCCATCATTTGCTGCAATTGCAAGAACATTTTCAATGCCTTTGGGACGACCGCGTCCACTGTCTTTTGATGCAATGGCTAAGCCCGTACCTTCTCCATCGACATCGTCTTCTTTTGCCACACAGCAGGAGAATTCCCCATCGGAAAGGTTGGACACCGGGAAATCCTCTGCCTCTGGGTCTTCAACACCAAACCGCAGCGACAGCGGTACTGGATCCCCGGTACCGAAGCCTGCCGATGGTGCTTTCGATTTCCAGAGGTTTCTCGACCAGATGAAAACAAAAAGTGCTGATCCTGTCTCAAGGTATCTGCGATCGTATGTATGGTCTTTCAGAAAACTTCTTCACCCAATAACTCGGTACCTACTTCAGATTTTTGAGTAATTTTGCCAAAAGGACATTTACAGTAAATGACCAGGTCAAGATAATCAACGACTTCCTCAATGTAAGTAGCTTGTTCGTCCAGCAAGTTTGCTTCTCAACTACGTTTTTAGTTTATCGCAGCCCAAATGCGAGAATGCGATGTGTGGAAAAATGTTCCAGAAGCCGATTTTGAAAACGCCATGGAAGGCATGGAGAAACTTGTGATGAATCGTCTATATGAATTGTCAGCGAATTTACTCGTGGCGAAGCTCATGAAGCTGACTTTGTTGAAGCACCTTCACACCGCAGCTAGCTCATGCAAATCCTCCCCGACCAATAACGACGGATGATCTGGAACGGGATCGCGTATTATCGCAACGAATAGCTTTATTCGGTTGGTTGGAGGAAATACATCTTGATGTTCCAGAGGGAGAGGGGAGTAAGGGCTTCTTAATGTTTGCTCAACAAGGTTCTTCATCCATATACCATTTTGTATGCACGAAATTTACTTGGGTTTCACCAGAACTACTGAAAATTAACCACTACAAAGCTCCCCGTGATAAGTTGATCTGTATATTGAATTCTTGCAAGGTCATCTTCGGTCCGCTCTTCTTCATATCCTACTCCTCTCGCATGAGCTTACGTTGATGTTCTACCAGGTTTGATCCGTCACCTGCACAATGATGAAGGGGCAGATTCATTTGTTCCGATCCTCATTTATGTGGTAGTTAAAGCGAACCCAGAACATCTGCTTTCTAACGTGGAGTCCGTGTTCTGCGATACCGATTTCTCTACAAACGACTTATGGTTATATATAGATTCATTAACCGCTTTCGAAATCCAACCAAACTCCAGAGTGAGGCCGGATATTATCTTTCGAGCCTCGTCAGTCCTTTCCCTCGTTCTGGTATAATTGCGTACTCAGGCGGATTTTAGATGGGTGCTGTGTCCTTCATTGAAACAATGGATCATACCTCACTATCGAATATCACTAAAGAGGAATTTGAAAAGTTCGTCTTATGCCTGCCATTCGTAAACATCGCTCATTTAAAATTTAGCAACGTAGAGGAAGCTATCCAAGCTTTGCCTGCTTCAGAACCACACTCTCCAACACTTCCTTTTGCCGATGCAAAGACACAAAGTCTTTCTGCCATATCTCCTCACGCGGGCGAAGAGTCAGCTCAGCTGCTCTCTATTTCTGCCCCTACACAGACTCTATCTGAAGATGCCAGGCGATTGCTCCAGAAGACCGGAGATACCATCTCTAAACCACTCAACGCTATCGGTCGAATCTTCAGCGAAGCATTAGATGGGGCCGAGAATAAGTTTTCTTACCTTCCGGGACCGTTTGGGCCGCTTGAACTTGGCCGCGAGAATAGGGCCGGAAAACCTCCTGAACTCAAACTTCCATCCACACCTCAACCGTCCCATTTTGAGGCAAATCAATCGGGACAAAATACTCCACGCTCTGCACTCACACCGCAAACGCCCTATGTGGAGGGGCCATACTCTCCTCCGCTTCAGACCCCTTATAAGCCCCGAGTTCGAAGAGTGCCATCACCTTCGTTTAATCCTTCGTCACCTATGACTTCGCCTGGATATGGACCAGAAGAAACGCCGTCACGATCTGGACCTCACACCCATCAGTCTCTGGCAATAGGACCTTCTCAACAGTTGCTCTCTCCGACAACACTTTTACCTCCACGAGTGCAGTCGCTATTGGGGTCCGAAGGTTCACATATATCACGAACGCCAACCCCAGCCCTCGATTTTGCTGGAGTGCAAGCTCAGATCGACTCTGCACACGAGCAAGCAGCTACCGCTTCCCGGGAAACGTTGATACAGATTTTCCCCACAGTTGATGTGGAGGTCGTGGAGTTGGTGTTAGAAGCGAATGGTGGTGACCTTGGGAAGAGTATAGAAGCATTGTTAGACATGAGTGGTGGTTCATCAGATTAACGATCACGTTTTACCTATCTTCTGGTTTATCGTAGCATATCATCCATCAGGATTCTAAAGCAGACTTCATTTTATAATTGAGGGACCTTGCGATACGGGTTTTCTACCATGCTAGAAACTGCAAGAAGGCTATGAATATAGGTGGTGTAGACTCGTAATTTTTTTTGTATGTATGGGTGTGTGCTTCATCCAAGGATCGCTCACCGATCTGTAAATAAAATAAGGAATAGTTACAGCCTCTATTTAGTCTATCCAAAGATTCGATCTTTCTTCCCCAGTAAAATATTATCAATCAAGCGAGTTTGGTCCACGTTGAGTGCTCCACTCAGGATGACCAAATCGATGTCACTTTCTCGCATATGCGGGTTAAGTACCTCGAAGGAATCTGCATCGTTCATTTCTAGATAATCCAGCTTGATATCGACGTTCAAACCTTCCAATCGTGCTTGGGCCTTTTTATCTTCAACGATGGCAATTGCTCTTGCGATGCATTCAGCTTTTGTGAGGCCTTCGGCCCATGCGCTTTCAGCTGCGCGCAGTGCTTGGATGAGTGTTGGCGCGACTTTGCGTCCGTCTAGAGTGAGATATGCATTCCGTGAAGAAAGAGCCAGGCCGTCGGATGGATCACGCCATGTAGGGATTATGCGAAGATTATCTGGCTCGGGATGGGGTAGTAATAAGTCTCGACAGAGACGCTTAAGGAGTAATGCCTGTTGTATATCCTTTTGGCCAAAGTAAGCTTTTGTAGGCTAGGGAGCGGCGGAAGGAATAAGTTTGTGCAGTCATGAATTAAAATGGGAGCTAAGTACCGACCTGGATGACATTGAATAATTTTGTAACGACAGTGGCTACGCCTCGGAAGAACGTAGGCCTACTTTGGCCTTCCATTTGATGACCATACCCTTTCACTTCGACGAAGGTACCCTTTTGCTTCGTAACATTTTGGACAATTCCTGACGGGTATATTTCCAAGACAGATGGGACAAATATCGCAGAGGGAGTCCGGAGGATAGGAACTGCCGACGACAATAATTTGGAAACGGTCACTTTTTCTGCCGAAAGTAGTTCGAGGTCTTTCGGAAGAGTGCGGGGATAACTTGCCAGGTCTTCGTGGGGGGCAAATTGCCCTGGGTTGACAAAGATGGACACGACGGTGAGGTCATTCTCCGCAAGAGACCTCCGCACTGAACCATAGGATATCTTCATAAGAATGGATGATCAGGTGAGCGCGGGACGACTAGACACAAACCGAGAGATAGATGCCCTTCGTGCAGAGCGCCCATGGTTGGAACGAAGCCAACTGATTTCCCAGTTTCAAAAGCCCGCTTTCTCCAATCCCGGTACGCCGAAATCGTGGCATATAAGGGTATAGATGAGGGTGGTAACTCGTTTGTACTAGAAGACATGCTCCCAGTACTACTGGATGTGAAGACGCCGGGTACTAGCTTGTGGGGTGGAGTCCTAATAACTTTCTGGCACCAGAGACGAGAAAAGAGAGGATATTGTGTTATAAAAGAGTAAGAAAATATCATTCAACCTGTGTATATCAGCCGATTACCAGTTGCAGTGAGAATCGTACGACACATGGAAGAGTCCATATGCAACTAACTTACATGCAAAGTTTTTTTCAATGCTTAGGTTGGTTATCTGATTAGATACTGTCCATTACTGATAGTGCGGTCTTCGCATGATTCAGCCTCAAGGAGGAATAATGTTCACCTGCAAAACTATCTTTACATCCCTTAGTGTACTTTGCACTTGAAGCAATCAATGCAGTGAGTGGGTGAACGCCCATCATGACTTCTTCTATTGGTTACGAGGGTCGGTGCACTGCAATGAAACCGTCCTTTTCAACGTTTCTTTTGTTTTTGTGCAATGTTTTTCCTGACTTCCCATTGAGCTCTCCATCTCCGCCACTCGCCCTCTCGCCCACCGTCCGCCCAGACGGCCCAACCATCGCGTATTTGTAGCCAGACAATAATAGGGTGGTCCAACAACATAATTTTTGCTCTTCCCAGTGCCGAAGTTGGATATTGGTCAGGAATAACTTCAGCTAGCAGGTACAACGGAATTCCGAACCCCGCACCAATAGCTAGTCCCCAGAGAATCTGGTGTACATCGTGATAGCCAAGATAATAACTACATGGAGATTTTTTTAAAAAAAAAGTTTAATCAGTGGAGAATGACAGGCGTACCGCGAATAAGCAACAAGCCCTGCCCAGCCCAGAAGACCAACATAAACCACCATTCTCCAAATGAAGTCAATTAGGGGATATCCATTAGAGGAAAAGCGATGTTGAAAGTAAAGATGGCACATCAAGAAACTTGTGAAGTAAGCCATGTATTGACTGTGAGATGAGGGAAAGCCATAGCCGTTCCCAATGCTTTCTATGGTAGAACAAGAATGTCATTGAACCGAGATGTTAACGGGAGTTGAAATAATTGGGAGACCTTACGTATAGGTCTATCTTGTTTAATGGCGCGCTTTATTACCCAATTGAGGAGCTCGTTCAGGAGCTGTCCAGTCCACATTGCGATGACAAGGAATTCGCGAGTCTGTACTGCTAGCGCAGCATATGATGCCTAAAGAGGTTTAATTGGTTAAGGGAAAGGATTATACAAATATCACCATTAGAAGAATTGGACTGAGTGTTATCAGAGCCAGTCCCAGAGAAAATAGTGATGAATCATCGTCTGTCAACCAAACCTCAAATGTTAATTTTTCCTGTCATATATTAAGATGGATACTTACACAAGATATGTGTTAGGTCAAGGGAAGCGCGAGGCCCTCCATGCATTGGTAAGGAATAGTCAGGTCCGTTACTAGATCAGAGTTCACTTCAATCTTGATCACGTGCCAGTGGTAGCTTTTCTTTACGTAAAATTTTTGACCATATGAGGTTGTCAGTTCCAACCTTGTGGGGTCGACGTTTCATCAATCCTGAATGAATCACTCCTTTTAGCTTTTTGTTACTTCTCGTCAACCGCTATGTATCTAACCTCCGCTGCTGCTGACATCAATGTCAGCATCATATACTCAATTTCCACAACTTGATCTCATTTAACCTACCTGAAGTTCATGAACCTTGATGTACAGCATTCCGGATCCTAAAGCATCTATAACTTTCAATGTTAGAACAAGTGGCAAGTGTAGTAACACCACATAAATAACGTTCAAGTTTGAGCATTCCAGTTGAAATTTAACATGCTTACATGCTTACATGATTGCATAGTATAGATATAATAAGGCTGGTACTGTTATAAATTCTAGCACTTGAGCCTCACTACCAACCAACATATCGCTCCAAGTGTAGGCGCTACTATAAGATCCAACCAGGGAATTTCTATAGAGTCGGGAATGGGGGTCTTTATGAGATAGATCACATAAGGGGCGATGATGAGGGCAACCGCATCACTTCTTACTCCGGATCGTACTGATGGCTCGGAAACTGCACAGCGCAGGATGGCTATGAACTACAAGAGATGAGATTATGATTTTGAGGATAGAGGAATGTTGACATACCGCAAGCAATACTGATCCTAATCTCCCCATCTGGAACCTGCTGTCGAAGAGAACAGAACCTGGAAGCTCAATGATGGTTTTCACTAGCGCTGAAACAATCATATCAGATGCAGAGGTCTGCTACTCAGGTGTGTCGTCGGCATGCTTACCATAGATCGCAATGGCCATATACCCAGTGGCAGCAATACCAATGATACATTTCTCCCTAATGGAAAGTGGCCTCATGCAGGCTGCAGTTGTAGACCTCGGAAGTAGACTCTCAGTTTCTCCCTCTCGTGGAGCCTTGGTATCATCATTGGGTAAATTCAAACACTGCCTACGATGGGAAAACCGGTCGTAAAGAGAGCGGACAAGAATCACAAGGATAAAGCCAAGAAATGCGGGCAGGTCATGGTGAGAGTGTGCCATAAACTTTGGTAGGTCGAGTCAAGATTTATTCCTTTGATAAGGATGCAGCTTAAATAAATAGCTGTGCTCTATACGTTGCTGGGAAAATGATCGGAAGTGGCCGATCAAGTTTTCGACCAAAGTTTCGTGTCCTTCTTAGTAAACAACTAGTCTCACCGATTTATGAAGGAATCGGCCGATAATACCTCTCCATCAGAAAAATGCGAGTTACGAATAGAGGGCATGACATGCGGGTCTTGTGTTGAGGTATGCCTTTGAATTCTTTGCTCTTTCAAGTTTTTGATAGAGTACATTATTTCCTTAGGCAATAGAAAGCATGCTCCGTGATCAGCAGGGTATTTACTCAGTCAAGGTCGCCCTTCTGGCAGAGAGAGGCATCGTTGAGTATGATCCAGCACATTGGACCGTCGATAAACTCGTCAGCGTGCGTGCTTGCGATCACTTCATTGGCCAATTTACCTAGGTCCATATATCCAGGAAATATCTGATATCGGCTTCGACGCAACACCAATTCTCCCAACAAGAGAAGATGTAGTTCAGCTCCGAATATTTGGGATGACATGCTCGTCTTGTACTAGCACGATTGAGGCTGGTCTCTCAGCTGTGCCAGGCATAACCAGCGTGGCTGTGTCTCTCGCTACAGACACATGCACCGTCAACTTTGACCGTACCCTTATCGGTCCAAGAGAAATGGTCGACCGAATAGAAGACATGGGTTTCGACGCTATGCTCTCAGATCAACAGGATGCCACGCAACTCCAATCTCTGACTCGCATGAAAGAGGTCCAGGAGTGGAAATCCAGATTTATGTGGAGTTTGAGTTTTGCCCTTCCAGTCTTCTTTATTAACATGGTCGGCCCAAAAATACCCGGATTCAGAGGGTTCCTTGCTTTTCGCCTTTTTAATGGAATCTATTTGGGAGATTTCCTTAGTTTCCTAATTACTACACCTGCTCAGTTCTGGGTGGGCGCAAAATTCTATCGTAGCTCCTACAAATCTCTCAAACACGGCTCGGCAACTATGGATGTCCTCGTCATTGTCGGTACTTCCGCAGCTTATTTCTATTCCCTCTTTTCCATGATCGCCGCCTTTTTTAATACCACACCTGAGTTTCGCCCATTCCTCTTTTTCGAAACGAGCACCATGTTGCTCATGTTCGTCTCTCTTGGACGATTCTTGGAGAACAAGGCAAAAGGGAGGACGAGTGCAGCTCTGACTGACCTCATAAGTCTCGCACCATCCATGGCAACGATATACACCGATGTCCCCGCTTGTACTCAAGAAAGGAAGATCCCTACCGAACTTGTTGGAGTTGGGGATGTTGTCAAACTTGTACCAGGTGATAAGATTCCAGCAGATGGTACTGTTGTCAAAGGATCATCAAGTGTCGACGAAAGCGCCATTACGGGAGAAGCCCTTGCGGTCACTAAGCTTGTGGGAGACAGTGTTATTGGGGGTACTCTGAATGGACTGGGCACCTTTGATATGGTCGTCACCCGCGCAGGGAAGGACACTGCCCTATCCCAAATCGTACGGCTCGTCGAAGATGCACAGACGTCTAAGGCGCCTATCCAGACCTTCGTGGACAAAGTTGCAGGACGCTTTGTACCGACGGTCGTCAGTTTGGCCGCTGCCACTTTCGTCACCTGGCTTCTCCTCAGTTGGGTCATCGATGACGATAGACTTCCACAGATGTTCCATAACCATGGGACAAGCAAGTTTGCGGTGTGTTTGCAGATGTGCATTAGCGTCATTGTTGTTGCATGTCCTTGTGCTTTGGGCCTGGCCACGCCGACAGCCATTATGGTCGGTACGGGAATGGGAGCGAAGAATGGGATCTTGATTAAGGGAGGCAAGGCACTTGAAGCGAGCAGGAGCATTAAGCGCGTACTGGTAGATAAAACAGGCACGGTAACTGTCGGGAAGCTCAGCGTTGTTGGTATGCATTGGGCTCCCGTGCCTACTGCTGATGGCCCAAAGTTCAATGATGAGCTGTATGCTGGCGATACTGGACTTGATGGTGTCTGCGCCGATGGTGTTACTGACAGAAGGAATGTAGTAGCCATGGTTAGCGCTACAGAAGCCAGATCCGAACACCCTCTTGCCAAAGCCATCACTTCCTACGGAAAAGACCTCTTAGTGTCTAGTGGGCCCCAGGCGCAAGTAGAAGAATTCGAAAGTATCACTGGTCAGGGAGTCAAAGCTAAAATACTCTGCCAAGGACGAAAACACACGCTGTTCATCGGCAACGCCAGGTTTGTGACCCAAAGCGGAGTGGGCAGCGGGGCCAACGCCAACGCTCAGGCATATCGTTCTATTCCAGCTTCACTACTTTCCTATGAGGACCAAGAAACGAAAACCGGGCGCACTATTATCTTCGTTTCGCTCCTCACGGCGAAATCAGTATACCCACAGCCTTTGTTGGCAGTTTCTCTTTCAGATATACCGAAGCCCTCCAGTCGATATGCTATTTTAGCATTAGAAAAGATGGGAATTGAAGTGAACATGGTGACTGGAGATGGGAAGGCAACCGCTATAGCTATTGCCAAACAGGTGGGAATTAGACCTGAGAATGTTTGGGCGGATATGAGCCCTATGGGTAAGGCTGCAATGGTAACGGAATTCATGCAGAAAGATGGTGCAGGGGTTGCAATGGTTCGAATTTCCCTGTCTTTTGACTATGTATATATTGACTTTTCTCTTGTCGCTGGAACAGGTTGGTGATGGCATCAACGATTCTCCGGCTCTTGTAGCAGCCACACTGGGCATTGCACTCTCTTCAGGGACATCTGTAGCCATAGAAGCCGCCGACATCGTGCTCATGCGTTCTGACTTGCTAGATGTCGTCGCAGCCCTCCATCTATCACGCAGGATTTTCTCAGTCATCAAACGCAACCTTATCTGGGCATGCATCTACAATGTTCTTGGTATTCCTCTGGCCATGGGTTTCTTCCTTCCGTTTGGTCTATACATGCACCCTATGCTTGCTGGAGCGGCGATGGCGTTCTCCAGTGTAAGTGTGGTAATGAGTTCGCTAACGCTGAAGTGGTGGACCCGACCTACGGGCAGCATTATGCCAGACCAGGCGGCAGCAGCAGGAAGAGGGATTGCTTTACCAGTTACAGCGGCGGTGGATAGTGGTGCTAGATGGACGGGAATGTTTTTGGATAGTACGGCAAGTGTACTGGACAGTGCCAGGATGATGTTCAGAACAGAGGATGGCTATGGGTACAGTCAGCTGCCTGTGGAAATGGACCAGAGGGGTACTGTTTGAATGATATCTTATATTGTAATATTTCTGTATTTTATGAATTATACAATTATTTAATTGCAACCACCTGTTCCAGTTTTTCTCCAAAGATAAGAAGCGGTGGAGGACTTCATTGCTCACGAAGACCAGTTCATGAAAGAGGCACGGTCTGGGAGCACGATTGTCGTTCGTGGTACATTTTTCTGCAGCTGATATAGACTTTGTTTTCAGCCTTCGAGGGGGAGGGCAACAAAAGAGAACGGCGAATGGGGTCAGATAATAAATGCATAGGAGAGGAAAGGAAATGCATTGAACTCGAGGCTTGCCAATCTTTGGACGCCTCCGGTACTACTGGCACTATCGGGCTCAATAAATATACCTGCCCGACATTTTGACATCGAGGATTTGGCAAAAATTTCATTTGAAATGGTAATAATTCCGGACGCGACATTTGATACTTACCGTCACATCTCGTATCTACTATCTAACTCGATATCGGCATGAATTCACACTCTTCTGATCCAGAACGGGTTTCGCAAGCTGTAGATACAACTTCTCCTGCTTCTCCAGCCAAGATCGACCCTTTACTAGCACTCGAACTTCGGCTGCGATGGTTAGAGGCGCTTATACTTGGAGTCAAGCAAGGCGCCATCTCGAATCTCAAACATGGTGAGACGCTATCGAGGTTAGCGGAGATGGTGCAGCAGAAATTGGATAAAGCCGTTCAGGGTAATGAAGGACTAACCAAGTTCATGAATCAATGTATTTTTTCATGTCTTTTCTCAAATATAACTGGTATGAGATACCTTGTTCTCGGTATAGATGACAAGCATGCTCCCCTCCTCATGCCCTCTTTTGTGCTGTCTGGTACCATTCCGGATCCACCAACGTACGACAAGATGTCTGCGGAAGAAATGGATGCGTTTCTGACGGAAATGGAACCTGAAATACGAGCTGCCGACCGAGACATGCTCGAGATTGAAGCTCTGGAGAAAAAAGGGGTCACGGGAGCAGGTAGACTTCTAGGTACAGTATAACCGTATTTTTTTTTTCTCGCATGAACTCAAGACACTTGGATTTAGGTTATGAGGAGCTGCAACCCCGTCTCAAAGCAATATTGGACGCTCATAAAGAAGACACACGACTAGCAGATTCTCTAGAAACACGGATAGCATCGCTTGTAGAGCGACATACAACCTATGTATGTTCTGATCTTTAAAAAGAGGAATGCTCATTATTACAAAATATTTCGATAGGTCGATGCCCTGTCAGAATTATTTGTTGCTTGGGATGATACGATCACAGAAGCAGAGGACAAGCTAGCCAGAATGGAGAGAGAGAGAGCAGAACGGCTACGCCTGGGACTCGAATAGTATTTATTAATGATACTTATCTCCTTGAGGTCAGGGAAAATCAGACTGGCATGAGTCGTGGGCAACTATTACAGTAATCATGACTGGACGCAGTTGCCTGAAATAGTAGTCATCAGTTTGTTTTGTCCGTCCCCGCCATTTATGTCGCATATCCCAGTCCTCAGAAACTCAGCTCGCGGTCTTCGTACGTCTCGTATCCGCTACCATTCTCTTCATACACAATCCGCAGTTGCTCTGTCTAGTGCTAGCCAAAGTTCAGTCAATCATGACGAAATTGCTCATTTCTCCAAGCTCTCTTCACAATGGTGGGACGAACAAGGCGAATTCAGTTTCTTACACAAGATGAACCCCGTCCGCATGCAATTTATTGCTGATAAACTTTTAGAGGTGGTCTATGATGAGAAGCCCGAGAGAGAGCTCGAGAGGAACCAAGTTTTGAAGGGGCTGGATGTGCTGGATGTTGGCTGTGGCGGAGGTCTACTATCCGAGGTTTGTTTGTTTTTTTTTGTTTTTTTTGGGTACTATCACTGGTACTTGTGAAAATTTACTATTTTTTTTTTTTATATTTTTCAAAAACTCAGAGTTTGGCTCGCATGGGAGCTAATACGTTAGGGATTGACGCCTCGGAATCCAATATTGCCATCGCCTCTGTGCATTCCTCGGCTGACCCAAATTTATCTTCGGGATTAGTGACATCATCAAAGCAAGGTTCCCTAAACTATCTGCATTCTTCTGCGGAGACTCTCCTGCTTTTACCGAAGCGCTATGATGTCGTCTGCTCCATGGAAGTTCTGGAACACGTTGATAATCCTGCAGCATTTCTCTCAACATGTGCTGAACTCCTCAAGGTGGGACGTTCTCTTTCCGCGTCAAAACTCATTTGAATTCATTGACAACAGCCTGGCGGTCATTTATTTTTATCAACAATCTCACGGACACCGTTAGCCTATGCACTCACCATTCTCCTAGCCGAAGACATCCTGCGCAAAGTAACTAGCGGGACGCATACCTATTCAAAATTTATAAAACCCACAGAACTCGTGCAGTTCTTCCGCGAATACCGCTCTTCCAGAAGAGTGGATCCAGGAGCAGACCATCCGGCCTCGGCTTTGCCCTCGGTCAGCCCATGGATATCTACCTCATCATCGAGTACATACCTGCCTCGACTGCAGGCAGAACTGCGTGGACTCATATATAATCCCCTTCAAGCACGCTGGCTCCTTGCCCCTAGAGATGGATGGGGCGCTCTAGAATGTAATTATCTATTCTGGGTAAGAAAGCCGAAGGTCTAGATTGTGGCGCATACTACTTAGCAGAGGTATAGTCTAGTAAATATGCTTCCTCGTTTTAAACTAATATAGGATGTCAGATGACACGCGTTAGAGAAGACTGTGTGGGGTTAACTTGGAGTGACAAAATGACGACCAAGAGATTTGCTAAAGATAACATGCGAACTTGAGCGTGACTGCCATCACAAATTATGAAAGATTGCATCACAGCTTCGCAATCCTCCCAGGCCGCAACGCACGTTGTTCTTCCAAAGACCTCACATATCTCCGGAAACATATGGAACTTGATATCTAAATGGGCTTCGACCGCTGCTCGACCGTTTTCGCAGCGTACGATCTGTGAGTCCACCATACTCGGGGTACAAAACCTAAGCATCCCTCTGGATATTTATCCGCGACCTTATCCAAGTCATGTCTCCTACTTTCACAGCCCTTGACTCGGTTTGTGAATCTGGTATCATTATCGCTTCTGACGGAGCTGAATATAAAAGTAAGTCCTTTGAAAGAAAAAAAGAAAAAAGAAAAGAATGGTATGCATACTTAAATGGTTTCTCTCAGAAATTGGCGAATTTGACCCTATTGATGCCACCACCAACCCGTCATTGGTTCTTGCTGCTGTCTCTAAGCCAGAATACTCTTTTTTACTAGACGACGCCGTACATTATGCACAGTCACGTCGGTCTGATTCTTCAGTCGAAGAACAAACACAGTTGGCATTGGACTATCTGGTATTTTGATTAGTTTTATCAAACAAACAAGTGTCTGTTTCTCAATTTCCTGTTCAGTTAGTGCAAGTCGGTGTGCATATATTGAATATAATCCCTGGTCGTGTATCCATCTCTGTTGACCCTCGCCTCGGATACGACTATAACGCCATCATGGATAAAAGCCACGCCCTCGTTGCCATCCTCAAAGAACTTGACATCCCACAATCTAGAGTCCTAATCAAAATCCCCGCGACTATACCTGGAATTCGAGCTGCCCATAAACTTGAATCCGAAAAGGTCCACACCAATCTCACACTCATATTCAGCCTCGTACAAGCGCTGGCTTGCGCACAAGCAGGTGTAGCCGTCATCTCTCCTTTCATCGGACGAGTCAAAGACTGGTGGTCAGCCAGAGCGATCCAAAGTGGCATTCCGGAAGGTCTTACCAACCAATCCCTTTCAGAACATCCTGGGATAGAGTTGGTGCACCGTATACGAGCTGCGTATACTACGTATGGACATCGCACACAGATTATGGCTGCGGGATTCCGCAAGGTAGAGGAAATCATCGAGTTGAGCAAGGCTGGGAGCGAAGGAGGAGCTGATTCGATGACTCTTCCTCCTGATTTATTGGATGGGCTTCGACAGGTGGAGGGTCAACGAGAACCTACCGCAGGGTTCAAAGCGCCCGTAGAAACGCGTCCTGAGCCATTCTATTTCTCAATAAATGGACCGACAACAGAAGGTGATGCAGCATTCGAGAGGGATTCAGTGCAGGAGATGATTTCTCTAGACAAAGTGCCAGAGGGTCTCGCCAAGTTCTCAGTTGATGCAACCACATTAGAAGACAAAGTTCGCTCGAAGCTACTTTCGACATCACCTACGTCCACTTTCGTTTTACGCGCAAATGGTCAAAGTTTGGGGTGAAGATGCAAGAGATATATCATACTATCTGAGGAATCAAGATTGCCAATAGGACTTCCGGTCACATGTGAACCGGTGTATTCCAGTGGTGTGTTTAGTATTTAGACTAGTTATTACATAGACGACCGTCCAGAAGAATGCAATAAATGAAACACTAACGAAACACTGAATTGCGCGAACTAACCGTTGGACGATGTCATAGGAATTCTTCATTCATAAGGCATATTCTCAACACCATCTGAAAGAGACATCCAATTATTCGCCACGCTCTCAGCATATTCATGCTCCTCACGAGCAAAACTCTGTACAGCTTGAGTTAGCAGTGCATTCTCGCGGTTGTGTAAAACAACACGAAGTTCGTGCCACATGCTGTTGAGAAATAATGGATCAACTAGGGTTAAATGATTGACTTTGCATTTAGAACACACCAGGCACGTATGAAGATACGTCGACTCAATTGCGCGGCAATGGTTGCCTGATCCTTCTCGATCATCGCAGTCAACCGGTCGGCCTCTTCTTGCCAATTCTCCTTCTGCGCAGCACGAATACCATCAAGCTTCACGGAAGTACCCTCAATTCTCTTTTTCAGGCGTTCCACTTGATCAACTGAGAGTCTGTCGTGGCGGATCAATAAATCTCGTGTCGCAAGATATAAATCTCGCTGACTCTATATTCAATGATCAGATCGACTGGAATAGTCATGATAATGTGAACCGCACCTTCAGCGATTCTAAAGTGCTGTCAAGTACCGTTCTCGACTACAGATTTATAAACGCAAGGTTGAGCAAGAGAGAAATGTCATACTCACTCTCAACTCTGAGATCTCGGAATGTCGCTGTGTGTGGCCAGCAACTTGTTCCAACCCAGCACGGACCCCATTAGACAATTCACAATCATCACCTCTCCAACAGGTCTCATTAACTTCGATAACAGCACGAAGAGTGTTTGTGAGTCTCGACAAATCACCCTGGTTATCGGGTGATGTAATTTGAAGGCCCAGGAATGATTGCGTGAGCGATCCAGTCATGGAAGGTGGCGATCCAGGGAGGGAAGAAATTGTAGACATGGGAGATAGATCAGGAAATGTGAAGTGAGTCGGCAGAAAGGCACGACTTAGAGCTGGAGGTGATCGTACCGCAGCTGCTTCGCGTCTCTTCACTATCCGCTCTGCCAGAATACAAATTCTTTGCCATTGCTCAATGAGAGGAATTATCTTCCCTCGTACAATCCTGCCTAGAAAATCAGAATGCATCTTTCGGTAAAGACGGGGCGCAATATACTTACGCCAGCTTTTCTTCCAGATCACTGGGAATAGACATCTCTTCAGATCTGTCCACGCGTTTTGAAGCAGATTCTTCATCCAACGAAATGGGTGTCTGTTTACGCCATGCTTCGAAAGACGGTTCAGATAAGAAAACCGCCAATACACCATCATCTTTGATTATAGGATGATTTCTGTAAAATTCGCGAGTAAGTAGAGCATCCTGAATTCTATCGCTTCTGTCACAAACACAACAAAGTTGAGTGCTCTCGTCAAACCTCGCCTATGGTGAGATTGTCAGCCACCGGAAGGTCAGAGAATCAGTTTGTACCACCTTCTTTGTTCTAGAAATTGCCCATCCGCTAAAGACCAAGCGTTAGGAGTGTGAAACCCAAAATCAACAGTCTGACATCTCACCTCCTATTCGTTTCGGAGGCAAAGCGGGAAAAAGGCGGAATGGATAGCGGCGGACAAGACAATCCCAAAGTAAAACAAACTCAGAATATCGACGCGCTACAGGATTTCTCCTCTATCAAAAAACAAACGCGTCAGTTGAAAAACGAGGCCTCAAGCCAAGAGAAGTACGACTCACCTCGGATGAGATTTCGTAAACCATATACCTATTAAGAATAAATCCTTGCTGTCCTAGAAACGTAACCTTAATGTTCTCTTGTTTCTTCCACCAGTCCTTCGGCAGACCAGATCCAGCTAAACTTGAAGGCGTGCCATTAATTAAGGGGTCTACTGCATTACTGGGGAGCCCAGCAAAGCGAGCGTTTGAACTCCAAGGATCTTCTGAGGAGTAACTGGGTAATGGTGCACGAACTGGTGGGGCGGTTTGTTTTCTGATGGTAGGAACAATGGTAGATACAGATGATTGAAGTCGGGCAAGATCAAGAGTAGGTTCGGGTAGAGTATTTTGTGAAGACAAAGCGGCGACTTGCTCGATGCTAACATCTAGAACAGCAGGCCATGTTTTAGTTATTCCAACCACAATTAGGATGGAGAATCGTCATACCTTTTCCTGCTTGAGCAAGTGCAACAAGTGCTAGGGCAACGAAGAACTCCAGCTTTGACACTCGAGGACGTGAACTGACAAGGTTGACAATCTGGACATCTGCTTGAGCGAAAAGCTCTCAAAGTTATTTGAGGAGCTCACCCTGTCAATTGTGCTGGCAGGAAGCGAAGAAGTGCTCAGTACACGAGACAGAGCATTTACTGAAATTTCTCCTGTATTTCCTGGGTCGACTGCCGCATATGAAGCATGGTAGATGGAAGGAACTGTCGCATCGGCTAAGGTCGTACTTAAAAAACGATGTCTCTGTCGAACATAAGGTACCATTCACGAAGCTTACCTATGACTGCGCCGAAGACAGAAGATGGTAACTGAGGGGCTGGCGTAGGCGTTGGGCTTGGTGCAGCGCTCCAAGGATCGAGTCCATCATCGTAAACTGAATTTGAAAGTGGATTCTCGTCGACAAAACTGCCTCCGAATCCGTTTGAGGTAGTGCCAACATATCGTTGAGCCGGTCGGGGAGCGTTAAACATTATTCAAAGGTAATAAAAAATTTCGCAACTTAGAACCGTAGGTTCATTTGCCTTACTTGACGCGAGTAACACTCCGGTTCTTGGTCAGATATGACCGTTCTGGGTGAGGTTGTGTGGCCTTGTTGTTTACAATCGTCTCGCATCAAGGCATTGGAAGTAATTATTAATATACAGATCGAATGGCACGCCAAGCTACTCCTCTTATTTACACCTGATGCGTCCTTTTCCCTGCAAAGTGCAAGGTCCAAGTGGCGAGCAATCGCTTACTGTTAACTTGATCACCATTCAATCTACACAAAGCCGGTGAATGATCACTTTTTGGGGAGTATAAATTCAACTTACCCTGGTGTTCCATAAGTTAATGGAGCGATGAAGACGAACATCAGGAACATGATCAAACCGAAGATGACCAGAATAGCCGGGCCCTTGAAACCTATGTCAGAATACTGCGATGGTCTTGATTTCCTCAATTTAGGACCGCGAATAGATATAGGATAGTTGATTGTCTCGCTGAGCACAAAATTCAGGACGGCGCCAGCAATCAGAGCAGACGCAACATGTGACGGAAGATAATGATGCACGAAGAGCTGACGGTTCATCCAGAAGAAAGGAACGTAGTGGACGGCCCATATCAGGATGAAAAATCCACTATTGTTCCAGAGACGATTTCGAACAGCTAAGACAAAATCAGAATGGCTGTACAAAAGGACGGAAAAGTATATCACTCACGGTCAGGTATTGGATCCATTGCCCGACGTCTAGCAAGGAGGTCGGCACCAAGAATGCCAACATATATCGAGAGCGCAACAGTACACACCCACCACCCAATAATGTTGCCAATGAAGTAAATTTGCTTTCTAGAATTATCCTCCGTCCAGAAACTGATACCACTGATGAGGAAAGGCCAATTGATCGGGCTGCTGGCGTAAGGGTGCGAAGCAACTAAACCAGCATTATGTTGCAACATAAGTAATTGAAGTTCGACAAACTTCCTTATGAAGTACATAGATTTGACAACTTTCACTGGTTGTATCGCTTCTTCGCGTTCATCATCATCGCCTGGGAAGAAGCCTGAGCATCTATCCATTTAGACACTTGTCGGTCATATAGAAACACACCTTCGAGTATAATGCTATCAGCAAACCATGTCGCACTTTTCTCGGTTGGATTTTTGTTCCCGTTGACTTCCTGTTGTTTGAAAGCCCAGTCGGGAAGCTGTGTAGAATGGGTCCACATCGACACTCTTGTTGGTACATGGATCAGTCGGAAATGACCCGACTTGGTTTTCCATGCTTCGCCAGCAATACCATTGAGAAGTGAAACCTGGAAGAGGGTGTCGTTGTGTCGGCTGTGATTATCTTTTGGCCATGTGGTGAACTCTTGGTTTGTTGGCATCAGAGGACATGCGACATCATGGGTAAGAAGGTGGGTCTGAGTATTGATATGAAGCAGTTGTACGACATCGTCATGACGAACGATGCGCCCACGTCCGGTTTCTGGAAGCGACTTCGTTGGAACGATTTTCCACTGATTGTTGGTGTCATCATGACCATAACCGGTAACTTGTTGACCTGATCATTGCTTATCAGCATACTCCTCAACAGAAAAACGAGTAGTTGCGGTACCTTGACTACTAACTCGACCATCTGGATATGTCAACGGATAGCGTTCAACGTGAGAATGCAAAAAAACTTTTGTTTCTTTGTGACGTAGAGTGATGGTATCGTAATAATGGATTTCTGCATACACCAATCAACGAGATGACTTTTGACGGCCTGGACATCACAAACCTTTGCTATTGAGCAACATTTCATTTCCTGATAATGTCTCTTGGAAAGCTGGGCTCATGAAACTGTCACCAGGGCCGGACTGGTTAAGGATGGCAAAATGGACATAGAAGAAGGAAAGGTAAATAGTGAAGGGGACTAGGATGAGTCCAATGGCCCTCGCAGTGAAGTGCTTCCAGAAGTATTCCTTTACAAGAAAGAGTCAGGAAGGGAATAATCCATGGTGGGTAGAATTTTACCATAGTGTGGCCCTCTTTACGAACATCCAGTATGTCCCATAAGTCAATCAAAACAGCAAAACCGATTGCGAAAACGGTCAGAACGCCGTTGACTTTCGAGCCCCAGGTACATGCCATGAAGGTGCCAGTCAATACAAGCCACGTCCACCACTCCGTCGAAAACTCGCTGTTGAAAAGCATTAAGCGCAAGAGCGGGCTGGAGGCAATGTCTAGTCACACTCGTACCTGTAACGCAGTTTACGGAAACGGATGTATGAATAGATCGTGAGAGACATAAAGAAGATAAGTGCAGCATCCAAAAGGATCAGGCGCGATTGAGCAACATGAGCGTTGTCTGCAAAGATAAAATTGTAAATCAAAAACAAAAGCCTCAAGCTCGCACATTACTTACCAAACAAGACGATAGAAGCCGAGAACGCTGCAATGACTGTCGAATAACCACTTTCCTTCATGATCGCATAAATAATCGGGATCGTAAGACTGCCCAAGATAGCAGGGAGAGCACGCATTCCAACAAATGGAACGTGATTTGTGGTGTAACTGTCGCCGATGTTCTCGAATTGGAATTGTCCATCAAAGCCTACAAACCAACCAGCCAAACCAAATAACAACTTGGCTAGGGGCGGGTGAACATCAAAGTAGTATTGTCGTTGGATATAGTGTGACGCGAATTTTCCAAAGTGGACTTCATCAAAGCTGCGTTCGAAAAAACATTGGTATGGGTGAAAAAGCGGGAGAGAGAGAGGCTAGTGAGTTTGAAGGAAGAACAACTTACACGACCTGGTCTGGATGATTGATTTTGTAAAACCTCAGTGCGAAAGCCAGAGCGGTCAGGATAGAGACCACGAGGATGCTGCCTTTATGAGTTTCTAGAAGTAGCTCAACAGAGTTCCGGTTTCTCTACATAAAAGTTCCAGTGATGAGGTTCCGAGGAAATAGGACAAGACGAAACGAAATACGCGTACGGGGTTTTGATAAACAGATTCGACGTGTTCATCGTCTTGGCTGGACTCGTGGCCTATTGAAGTAGCAGGAGATTCAGCATGACTTGAGCGGTGCCGTAGGGACGTCGATGAGCCCTTGTCCGACATTGCAGAGGTGTGAGACGTAGATGGATGTCTTTTTGTAACAATTGTAACAAGTTACGGCTGGTGTTGAAAGGCTGCCACGAAGAACTTTACGTAATCTCTCATCTGACTTAACATCACGTGAATTAACGTGACAGTCCTGGATTTGCAGGAGAAGAATGATTGAAATGCTTTTCACCTTGAGAATTCTAAACTGGGTCTTCTAACAATATGTCTACATGTATGCACTTATTTAAATTGAATATCATTAAATATTTTATGAAGTTATCCAAGGCAGAATGAGTAGCGGATCACTCCCGACGCGTCAAGTCGCGTCGCGTCACATACTCTAAAGGACACCTCACACTTCTATATAAAACCAATAATGCGGATATAGGCTTCCTTTGCTCAAAAAAATTCAGAGCTCCAGGATGAACTTCCAGCACCAGGAGGCGGTACCAAGTCTGGAATAATGCATGTAGGCAACATATAGTCTTCAAACCTGGCAAGGAAGGGCCAATTCCGATTCCGATTCCGAGAGCCGAGTGATATTTAACTATACTTCAATAGAACCAATATATTAACATTTATCAGGAGCTGAATTTGAGGATATCAAGTTATCACAACTGCGAGTGTTAAAGCAAGAAAATCGTATCATCCCAGGAGAGTCACACAAAAAAGTAACTACACGTGACGTTGGATGTATTTTGACAAGTTCCTGCTAGGTAGGGAAACAAAGAATCGCGAAATTAATAGGAGTCAAAATGGAAAAGGAAAATAAGAAACGATGGTGGGAAGGTATATCTACTGGTCGGGAATAAGTATTAGATAAAAGAGGATACTGTAAGGAGAGAGAGAAAAAACAGGTTTGGTTTCCTTGGAGAATGTAACAAGAAGTTGAGGTAGACGAGTTGATAGCATGATACAATACGACGAGCGATTCATGAGATAAATGATAGAGCGATCAATAAAGAGAGGGAAAGCACATAAGATAATCGTAATGTGGGAGATGGAAAAAGAGGACAAGGTCGGCCTTCATTCTCGTGCCACCCAATCAGTACTTCTCGAGGCCAGCTCAATAGAATTGTCCGTCGTCCAGAATAGACGTTCAGTTGCACTTCTGCCACTCCAACTCTTCTGATCTCGGAGGATCATTGCCTGGTTTTGGATAAAATTTAGCATGAAGAATAAAGAAAACGTACAGAAACAACAATAAATTTACCTGCTGAGCACCGAAATTTCTTTGATCATGTGCAAACAACTCAACGTTATCGTCCAAAGCCTCTGAAAGTATCTGCAAATCTTGAAGAATAGACTGCATCGCACGAACAGCACCGAGCGTCAATATCTCTTTCCGATTTCGTCCGGCAGCATTTGGCGCAGCCAGCGATCGTGAAATACTCTGTAGAACCGTATGTAGGATCCGTCTCGTCTCTCCCATAATCTTCTGAGCCTGTGGGAAGTTCCGTCTTGACACTAGCACTAAGGATCTTGTGATCATGTCAGAAGCGAGAAGCTCCATTCTACGTCGAACGATTACAGGGTCGGATGCGGTATATGCTGGGCGTTGTGAATTGGCAGACATCATTGGAAGCAGCGTTACAGTGAGTAGTACGGGATGCGCCAGACGAGACACGTTTTTAGCAGCAGCAGGGTCGAAGAACGATCCATCAACTTCAAACACAGGTACTTCGTCAATCATCCTATCCATCATACCAACCGCGAAATCAGGAGCATCTTCGATGGTCAACGAACCAAGACCCATAGATTGAACAAACTGATCCGTCGCATTCAATGCTCGGCCGTCCTGACTTGGCGATTGCCCCAGTTGTTTTTGTTGATCCGTATTGTCAAGTTCAAGTTCAATAAGCATCTCCTTGCGTTCACCATACCGCAGCTCGCCTACATCAACGTCAACATGTTGACCATCAGCAGAGAGGATGGAGGAAGGTCCACCAGAAACTTTCCGAATCCTGAATCTATGGCTATCCACGATTTTTAGATGAAGGCGCATATTTAATAAGCCTATGGACATCATCCCTCCAACACACCCAGCCACACAATCCCGGAGATCGTACCAGTCTTTTACAAATGTGTACGTCCCGCTGGTGTGATTGGACATGAGCCACAGAGAAGCAGGATCATGTGAGCGACCATAGCCAAAAGAGTGTATTGGTATGTTGGCTGCTTCTGCTCTTGCTAGGACAAGATCCATTTGGGCTCGTCTGGTGCTGTCGGCCGCATCACTGACGAGAACCAGGCCTGAAACAGAGTTGCGGGATTTTCGTTGGAGTACAACATCCAACCCTATAAACCGTTATAAACATAAAATAAATACAAAAACCAGACATACCATTATTTACTGCAGTCACAACATCGGTTTTTTCGTCCTTGGTTCCGCGTACCAAAAATTCATCTTGATTTTCATCGAGCCTTTCACCGAGTTCATTGACGAACTTTTCGAGTCTTTGTCGACTCTGAGCTTTACTAACGCTCAAGAAGGGACACTTTCTCACTCTTCCTCCAACACCGACTTCAAAAGTAACCAAGCTCAGACGATCCTTCATTCCCAGTGATGCGATGAGGAAGTCAAGAGTAGCTTTGATTACACGGACTTTAAGCTGGGATGTACTTGGTACAGCAGTAGGTGGCGGTATAGAGATGACAAGAATTAGATCCAACGCAGGATGTAGAAGCGGCGAAAGGGAATTAGACGGCCCAGAGGAAGTGTGAGGGGTGACGAGGTTGGTCGACGACTCATAGGCACTCAGCTCGTCGTCTTCTCCTAGCGGTGCCAGTTTGCTCGATGAATATTGGCGGTGCTCAATCATCCCTGAATATTGGGACGTTGATGAAGACATAGTCGAGCGGGATGAGTTTAGCAAACTGTCAACCGTGCTGACAGTAGTCTGCGTACTGCCGCTCAACATCCGCATAGCTTTAGCACTTCCTCCGAATTCTTCAATGTCCAAGGGTGGCGGTGGGTGCGGCTCTCGCACAGCACTGTTTTGAGATTGAAACATATTGACGAGAGCTTGGATATTGTTCTTCCATGCTTCAAGGGAAGCCCGTTCCTTGAAGATCAAGATGAAAGAAGCAAGTTCATCCTCCATGTCAATGGTGAGACTCATTTCGCCTGCAGCTGATGAGGCGGTGACATTCTTGATGTGCCTGACATAAATCCTGCCTTTCAGACGTAGGACGCCTTTGGATTGACCCGAAAATGAAGACATCGATCCCGGATCGGTGAAACTGGATGCGTTCGACAAGAGACGTCCAAGACCGCGCTTTTTTTCTTCAACGACACAAATGATGGCCTCCTTAAACAAGTAGACATAGAATTCCCGTAGTGCCGCCTCACGTCTGACGGACAGGAGATCATACATTTGAAGTGGGCCCAGGTCAGATAATGGATGACCTTTCCAATCAACGATACGGTTGCGCAAGTCCTCTGTGATGGCTATGAATGGCGAGTGTTGATCTGAATGAATGAGGGTGTTTGACCCATAAGACGCCGACGCCTCACGATCGTGGTGGGATAATGGAAATTGACTTTCCTGGGGAGCCCGGTATTGGTATTCCCTCGGAGGGTTGTCTTGATGATGTTGATTTTGTCGTTGTCGTGCCTGATCGGGACGAGGACTTGAATGACCAGAGCTATTGTCTTGCCTCATCTGGCCAAGGCCATTCCCATTTCTGCCATAATTATCGGGGATAACAGGGCCAGGTACGCTGGCCGCGCGTTTTCCAGGTAGCTCGATGACGACTATGCATGTCAATGGTTGATTGGGATCGTTCGTGCGAGTTAATGAGGAGAATTCAGGGCGAACTTGGATGGAAGGAGCGATGATGTATTGTGTATGGTCATTCGAAGGGGCAGATTTTACTGAACCGGTATGATCAAGAGGGTCATCTTCGTTTGGATCGTAAGGGCGAGCTGGATTACGAGCCCGACTCGCAGGATCATCACGCCCAGGGTAGAGAGGAGCAGTACGACTATCACCCATGCCAGTGAGAGAGGCTAATTCTAATGGAAACCAATATTTAATGCTTTAAATAATAAGACAAAAAAGGATTGAGCGAACTATTTGACTTTCCCCCATCGCCGTCGCCGACTTTCATAGGTCGTCTACAGACGCCACAGACACCAAGGTTAGATTTTCTTGACAACGCCCTTGCTTGTTGATTTGGAGGTGGGCCATAAACAGCGGTAAAGCATGCCTTGAGAGAGTGAGTGAGCGAAATTATCGAGAGTACGAATTTGGACCAACCTCATGCAGAGCATGACCGCATTCCGGGACAATATGCGGTTTCTCACCAGGGAGCCTGAAACTGAAACTTAGAGGTTCAAGGCAGACGGGACATTCGTCGTCGTCTTCCACCACGCTGTGGTTTGTCACGACGGGAAGAGGAGGCATGTATGAAGAGTAAGGATGAGTGCTATGATGTTCACTGGAAGAGGTTGTGGTGGAAGCGGAATATGCTGACTTGAGAGATGGAGACTTGGGTTGTTTGCGGAAGACAGCGGGGAAACTGGATTTGAATGATTTAGGCGGAAGGGGAGCTAGCCTCGGACTGGTGTAAGTAGGTGTAAGAGGAGGCTCAGAGTGCGTTCCCAATGATATCCCGCTATTCGGGTTGACAGTTTTCATGGGGGGCAAGCGCTCGGCTTCAAATGAATGAACAAGTTAGGGTTGTGTTCACACAGTAAAGTTACAATCCATCATCATCGTAACAACCCTGCCGTCTGCCATCATTTATACACAGTCCCCTCTCATCATCACCGCAGAGGAGGACCCTTCGGATGGATACAAATACTGGGATATGACCAGGAAGTAAATACTTCATACGCCCCACTGAACACCTGGACCATGCTCGTAAGTACACCGATTTTTTCCAACAAATCACAGTATCCAAAACACAAGCGATGCGTTTCAAGACCATACAGAACTCATGGGGAAACCATGGCCTCTCAATGCCGAGGTATTTAAGCATTGAGGTGTGAAGACGCATATAATATCTATACATATAGGTGTGCTTGGCCAAGTAAATATTGTCAACCTTTTAGACTATGGAAGCAGAATTTCGATTTGGAATACGACTCTAACTTCTGTATAGTAATTGTGCTCACAGAGAGACGAGGCAAGCTGCTGGATTTAGCTCATTTCACACATTTTTAGTGCATCCTTCGCCCAGCAACAAAATTAAACTGAACGTTGTGGGAAGCCTACCGAGGCCTAGGCCTGGTGAAGAAATCGATATAGAAATACCTTGGCAGCTTGACTAACGTTTTACTTGGCCTCTCCTATACCACTCCTATACCGTACCACATGACAATCGCAACGGGATCTCGGCTACCAAATGGTCCGCAGACGAAGTTGGCGACAGTGGAACTCTGTGGAACTTTTGTCGAGACAGACCTTGAGAAATTTTCCAACCGTGTTGAGGTAAGCTTCTGTTCTGAATTCTGATATAATCATGGGCCAGTGATGGAAGACGTCGATGTACTCACATGCATGAGAAACGAGGCACGGTAAACGGCGCAAGCTACTATGGCATAGGAAGAAGGCCCAAAACGATTCATTCAATTTCATTGCGATAACAGTATTGTAATTATATATTAGTTTACTATGACAATATAGAGTGAAATATGAGAACGCACATCCACAGACTCAGAAAAGAAGTCTTTCAAGTACACCAAATTAGTTTGATGCAACCAGTCGTTCTACGGGATTTTTTCCCTTAGGATCATGATGAGTTATCAAATCATATGGTGGACAGTACTGCCAGACTGCCAAGTGGCGATAGGTATTAGGGAACGAGTTGAGATCACGTGATACTACCAGTGTACAGATAAGATAAGATTCTCCGGGATGAGGTTTCACTTCCTCCCTTCAATATTTCACAGGACTATTTTAGACCACATGCTATGCATGCTGTCAAATTCCCAAAATTTTAATAAATAAATGGTGGCCTTGGGCAATAACCAATTTTCTGTTAAGCTTGGATTTTGGACAGAGTATGTGGGGTCTGAAGTCGGGCGAGGCATTGGCTTCAACTTAGAGGTTGCGCCACTCTCTTGATGGGTTGCCTCCAATTTTGGAGTTCCAGATGGAGTAGGAGAGTCTGGAGTTAGGCTGAGAAGAAGCTTAGGGCAGAAGAGGACGAAGCAGGAGAATGAGGTTGCTAAGTTGATATTTGTCAGGTGTTCGTTGATAGAAGACTGAGTGGTTGGCAGCTGATCTTTTAAATCCAAGTTCTTTCATGAAAGCTCTGCTCATCTCTTGGTATCATTCTCTCCCTGCTTGCTTTAACCCATATAGACCTTTCAGTAACCTCAGGACCTTTCCTTTCTGTTTGGATTTCAATACTCCACATGGTGCCTTCATATATACTGTCTCTTTGAGCGGCACATTTAGGTAAGCACTCTTGACATCTATGTGTTCTATTTCCCAGTCCTGTTGGGTGGCGTTGGTGAGTATGGCATGAACGGTTGGCATTTTTGCTGCTGCTGAGAAATTTTCTGAGTAATTGACACCTTCTACCTGTCTATGTCCACCTGCCACAATCCAAACTTGGTAGCTTTGGATTTCTCTGTTTGGGCCTCTCTTTATCTTCAGAACCTCACTACAAGGTATTGGCATGTGTCCCTTTGGTAAGTCTTCAACTACCCATGTCTCAAAAATTTCAAGCTGATTTATTTTATATTCCAGTGCAGTTTGCCATTCCTTTGCATCTGGGCCATGTAGGGCTTCATTGAGTGAGCCAGGTTCTGAGCTCAGACTACCAACAAGCACAAAATTGGGGGGAAGGAGTCTATCTCATCATTGTCTTCTGGTCTTTCATCTACTAACTTGATATCTTGCAGACTGTCAATGACAATGGCTGCAACTAGGCCATTGTTCATTGCTCTGTAGGCACCTTGTGGTTTTTGTGGGTGTTGACCATGTCCATGTGACTTTCCAAAGAACAATCATCGGACGGCTCCGATGGAGTCTCCGATGATGGCCACCTCACCATTTTTCAGTGCCACCCTTACCACCAGCCACCCTCATCAGACTTATATTGGACCTCTGTCAGAATTCATCCTCTACTCCGATACCACCAATAAATCATCATTCCTATCATTGCCATTTCAAACCAGCACCATGCGCTATCTACCGCAGCACAACCAGAGCCCCACCACGCTCCACGCACATTCCATGTTGCGAGCCAATCATATTGTGCATGCACCAGTTCTCGAGGTCATGGGTTTTGGTCACCACAAGGACTTGCAAGGATTTGAGTCAGCACCCTTCGGCATCCTTCAGAGTACAAGTCTTTTTGTTATATGTTCCATTCTGCTGCCATATGCTCTCTGTTACGGGCGTCACTAGCTTGCACTTGCATTCGGTGCTGGGCAGAGACAGTAACAAAGAGCTAAGTTCTATTCGAGCGAGGAGCACTTCCAAAGGTTTTGTGAGCAAAGCATAGTGGATTGTGTTACGACACTCTTTTTACTTTTACTTTTACTTTGAACATTTGAACTTTACTTGATCTTATCTTATAGATACGAAGATCTCTTGATTTCTTGATCATATCTCTTGATCATATCTCTTGATCTTATCTTGGCGATCTTATCTCTTGATCTTATCATTTGATGATGATCCAAGATATGTTTCTTTATACATTATTACTTACATGCATTTGACATGCCTTTGACTCATGTCTTTCATTGACGATCGACATGCATTCTACACATGTTGCTGCACAACATGCTTTTACCTTACACTTGGCATGCTTTGAACATATGTTTTACATGTGTTTGCCTTGAGGACAACACATGGACATTAGTATATAAACCGTAGCTAGAATACTTGTATTCTTTAGCTTGTCTTTAATAACTTGTTAATAACGATACTGCTTGATTGGCATTTATCCATTCTCAAACCTGTGGATACTTGACTGGACATCTTCCAGTTGATATTCATGGGCTCAGCTAGCTCCTTGGACAGATGCTTGGGCATTATCAGATACTGACTGTATCT
>Ga0193743_1000273_pt1 | contig 41127 bp, 35 predicted proteins | sample L2c2metaG_FD_143038 | JGI IMG/M metagenome (GOLD analysis project Ga0193743, IMG submission 143038) | Soil microbial communities from a riparian zone of the East river system, Colorado, United States - L2c2 | ecosystem: Environmental > Terrestrial > Soil > Riparian zone | place: USA: East River... | reverse complement strand
CGTGTGCGCGGACCCTCGTCGGAGCACAGCATGGCAAAACCGGAAGTGAACTCATGCCTCGCTCCCGATGACTGCTTTCGCCTGCAACTCAGCCAGCGCGCGTCCCACTTCTTGATCCTGCTTCGCGAGCCAGAGCGCTTCTTCGATCATGGGCCGCACTTCGTCAAATGGGCGTATGCCGGCGGCCTTGCGGGCATGCACCAAGGCAAAGTGGAATCCAAACTCAGTCCGGAACACTGGCGTTAACTCACCCACTGGAGCTGTAAAGACAACGTCATCGAATTCGTCCACCATCACACCACGCGCAAACCAGCCCAAGTCGCCATGCTTCTCCGGACAATCGGACTGCTGTGCGGCGACGCTGCCAAACTCTTCGCCGGCAGACACTCGCGCGCGCAGGTTCTCTATCTGGTCGCGAACATCGTCACTGGTTGCCGCCTCAAAATGGCAGACAATATGCGATGCGTGCACTGTCTCGGGCTGATAAAACTGTTGTTTGTGTATCCGGTAGTAGTCCTTTAATTCGGCTAGCCGTGGACGGCGAGCCGCGGCGCGCCAGGAGTCCAGCAGCTTGTCGATCATGATGCGCCGACCGATCTCTTCCCGCGATTCCGGGGTATCCGCGCCGGCACGGCATCCCGCGACGCCATCGAAGCGTTGCGCCCATTGCGAGAGCACCGCATCGATTTCAGCGTCTTTCGGCGTGAAGGATAGCCGCCGCGCTTCCTGAACCATCAGCATGCGATCCATTAAAATTCGAAGCGCTTCGTCGTGCAGCGCGACCCGTTCCTCGAGGTTCAATCGCCGTCCACCGGCTTCCCGTTCGCTACGCATATTCGCCGCATAGGAACGCACCTCGGCTTGCGGCAGCGCTTCGCCATTGATGGTCACTGGTTTCATCTGCTTAACACTTTACAGGCAGTTACTGATAGTCTATCGGAATGATGGATAATTCCAGACGCGATTTCATCCAGCGTGTCGCCGGCGGCACGGGAGCTACTCTGCTAGCCGCCTCACCAGCCCGCCCTTCCACCCCGCCGAAGGACGGCCAGCCGCTCAATATTGTCTATATCCATTCGCATGACTCCGGCCGCTATCTTCAACCGTACGGCCATGCCGTGCCAACTCCGAATTTACAGCGCTTGGCATCGGAAGGCGTGCTCTTCCGCCAGGCGTTTAGCGGCGCTCCCACGTGTTCCCCGAGCCGGGCGGCCCTGCTCACCGGCCAGTGCGCCCACCAGAATGGAATGCTTGGGCTGGCCCATCGCGGCTTTAGTCTGAACGATTACAAGAAGCACCTGGTACATACGCTGCGAGGCGCCGGATATCATTCCGTTCTTGCCGGCATTCAGCACGTCGCGGCAAAGGACGAGACAGTCGGTTACGACCAGCTTCTAAAACCGAAGACGAAGAGCGCCGTGGATGTGGCGCCTGGAGCTGTCGAGTTTCTCAATGGGCGGCCCAAGGAGCCTTTCTTCCTCGATGTCGGATTCTTTGAGACTCATCGCGAGTATCAGAAGCCAACAGCCGCGGACGATCCTCGCTACCTGCAGCCTCCCACTCCCATACCGGACACTCCGGAAACTCGCCTGGACGTAGCCGGCTATCACGCTAGCGCCCGTGTTCTGGATAACGGTGTCGGCCGGGTGCTTTCGGCGTTGGAGCGAAATGGTCTCGCCGGGCGCACCTTGGTCATCAGCACCACTGACCATGGCGTCGCGTTTCCGCTGATGAAGTGCAATCTGGAAGATTTCGGATGGGGCGTCTCTTTGATCATGCGGGGACCGGGAGTATTTAGCGGCGGGAAAGTGTCCGATGCACTAGTTTCTCAACTCGATATCTATCCCACGCTTTGCGACCTTCTGGGCATACAGCAGCCAAATTGGGTTGAGGGTAAATCGCTCCTGCCTCTCGTGCGCGGTGAACAGAAGGAGATTCACGAGGAGGTGTTTGCGGAGGTGAACTATCACGCAGCCTACGAGCCGAAACGTGCGGTTCGCACGAAGCGATGGAAGTATATCCGCCGCTACGGCGACCGCACGGCTCCCGTCCTTCCAAACTGCGATGACGGACTGAGCAAGAGCGTATGGCTGGAATACGGTTGGAAGCAAAAGCAGCTGCCGGCCGAATCTCTATACGATCTGATCTTCGATCCCACAGAGCACCATAACTTGGTTGGCGATTCTTCCGCGGCGGAAGCTCTGGCGGATATGCGCGGCCGCCTGGACTCCTGGATGCGAAAAACGAGCGATCCGCTTTTGCATGGTCCCGTGCCAGCCCCTCACGGAGCGCAGGTCAACGACCCGAACGGAATTTCGCCCAAGGAACAGACTCTGGTAATCATGTAAGCCAGAGAATGCATTCCGAATATTCTCTATCAACGAAGTATGATATTCTCGACAGGCAAGGTTATGAGCACAATCACACGACGGTCTTTCCTCCAGGCAGCCGCGGCGGCTCCGCTGGCCGCATCGCTGGCGCCGGCGGCTGCGCCCAAACGTCCAAACATCATCTTGATCATGGCCGATGATCTGGGATTTTCGGACATCGGCCCTTACGGTTCAGAGATCTCCACGCCCAATTTGGACCGGCTCGCCAGCGGCGGCATTCGATTCACGCAGTTCAATAACACGCCGCGCTGCTGCCCGTCCCGCGCCGCCCTGCTGACTGGAATTTACAGCCATCAGGCGGGTATTGGCCACATGGTGCAGGACTATGGCCTGCCCGGCTATCGCGGTTATTTGAACGAGCATTGCGTCACGATTGCCGAAGCGCTGAAGCCTGCCGGCTACCACCCGCTCATGACCGGGAAGTGGCATGTGGGAGAGAAACACCCGCATTGGCCGGTGGACCGGGGTTTTGAGCGTTACTTTGGGTTGATTTCGGGCGCGGACAACTACTTCCGGCCAAAGAATCAAATGGCCCTCGAAAACAAATCCTGGCAGAATACAGACCCTTCGTACTACATGACCAACGCCTTTGCCGATTACGCGGTAAGCCGCATCGGCGAGTATGCGTCAAAGCCCGATCCGTATTTTCTGTACGTGCCGTTTACCGCGCCTCACTGGCCCCTGCATGCGCTTCCCGAAGATATCGCCAAGTATCGCGGGAAGTACCGAAAAGGGTGGGATGTTCTCCGGCAGGAACGGCACGAGCGCCAGATTGCCAAAGGAATTGTAGATGCCAAGTGGGGACTGACTCCTAGAGATGAGGCTGTGCCTTCGTGGGCGAGCATCCCCAACAAAGACGAGTGGGATCTGCGCATGGCCGTGTATGCGGCGCAGGTAGACCGGCTCGATCACAACATCGGGCGCATCCTCGACAAGGTCAAGGAGACAGGCGAGGAAGAGAACACCCTGATCATGTTCCTGGCGGACAACGGAGGCTGCGCCGAGGAGAACATTGCTCCTGAGATTTATGGCGTTCCCCCGGGAAGCGCCGATTCTTTCACGAGCTATCACCGGCCCTGGGCCAATCTCAGCAATACGCCATTCCGCTTGTACAAGCACTGGGTTCATGAAGGCGGGATTTCGAGTCCGTTCATTGCTCACTGGCCAGCGGTCATCAAGCAGAAGAACGCGTTGCACCACGATCGAGCGCACATGATCGATCTCATGGCTACTATTCTGGATGCGGCTGGAGCCCAGTATCCGTCGACTTACAAGGGTAACGAGATTCATCGACTCGAAGGCAAGAGCTTGCTCCCGGCGTTCCAGGGACAGAAGAGAGAGCTGCACGACGCGATCTTCTGGGAGCACGAGGGTAACAAGGCTGTGAAAAGCGGGGATTGGAAGCTGGTCTCGCGCTACCCGGACGGCTGGGGCCTGTACAATCTAGCGGAGGATCGCACCGAGATGAGAGATCTCTCGATCGATCAGCCGAAGAGAGTGGCTGAGCTGGCAGGCCTTTGGAAGGACTGGGCGAAACGCAGCAATGTGTTGCCCTGGAGCCAGGTGGAAGCCGCCATGCCGAAACCTAAACACGGCTAGATCCCCAATTCAACGGGCAGTGTGCTTTAAAGTCTCTGGATCTACAGGCGGTGGAAGATCGAATGGCATTCCCCTGATATTAAAGTAATAATTTTGAGAATCAGGCTCATAAAGAACCTTGTATGACATCGGATAAGCGATCTTCGTAATCAATCGCGCCAAAACCTCACGAGCTGGCTAATCCGAAGCCTGCAATTCAACTTTTTCGAACGGAGGAGGCCCCGAAAACAAGATGACGTTGGTATGTGACGCCTGAGACACTAAGTCGCAAATCAATTGCAATGTCATCATTACGGATCGTTTGGCATACGGAAACGTGATGTGTGTCCCCATGACAGGTGTAACCGATACCGTAGACCCGCGACGGTTAAGTACCTGCTCGGGAATAACATCAATGCTATCGGCTTCTGGAATTAGTTTGTAAAGCCCTGGTAGATGGTTGGCTTGATGAGCGTTCAATATAACCTGTACTGCTGCATACGTATCAGATTTTGCATCAAGTCCAGGCAACGTCAAAGAGACGTTGAGCGTGTGTTCGAGCACTGGTAATGGAGATCGTTGCCTGGCCATTCTTGACGAGGTTTTGCGCCCAGCCCGAAGCGGAAGATAACGTCAGAGCGACGAGTAGATTCAACCACAACAATCCGCTGGACAATATTAACTTATACATTTGTATGACGAACCTCACATTCATTTTATGGCCTTTTTAGGAAACTTGTTTGTCATTGGGCCGCGGCTTGCGATGTAGGGTCCTTTTGGACAATAACATAACTAGAGATGTGTGGCGATGCGATCCAATACATCTTCTTAGAAGAAACAAGATAGATTACTGAGTTAGCCAGTGTGGTCTGGAGTACGATATCTTCCGTGACGCTGGTCGACACCGGCTACTGCCACTAGATTACGGAAAAGGGCAAGGGCGTGCGAACTACCAAGCAAAAAGGCTGATGAGCACGGTGTGATGCACTATACGTCCATAGTCGAGGACGATGCTATTGTGAAGCTAAAGCTGGCGGCGAAAGAATTCGACATATTCACGTTCAAGCTCTGCTTTTACATTGACGACTGGGAAGGGTGACGGGTTCGTCAGTACTGAGAATGCCCAGGAGAATTTACTCAGGCCAGACCGTTAATATGGCTGTTGCATCCACGCAATGTGGCCATCTGAACCCTGTATAGTTATCAGGCGAAAGATTCTCTCTTGACGTTTGGGTACTCCGACTTCCCGATAAGAAACGATGACTGCGACATCGGCATACTTCAACTGCATCGGTATGGCGCAAAAGACGTTCGTTGTCGCCTTTTGCCCGGGCCGGATTACGGAAGCAATATTGGCGCCGTAGTTAAAGTTAAGACGTGCGGTGAAGCTGGGCTTTGATTTTGTCTAGTCCGGAATGGGTGTTGGAGACTTCTGCGGAATGGCGATACTCATTCCGCAGTGTATGGATACATCGGATATGGGTAATGGGCCGTCGTTAGAAACGGTTAGGATTGTATTGAATGGGTTCAATGGGTTCAAGACCTCTCCAGTCGAGACGGAAACTCGAGCCCGTAAACTGTAAACTGATGAGGCAATACCAATCAGGAGACCGAAAGTCGCTAGCATTTTCCACCATCCTGCTGGCGTTAACATCTCTGTTATCAGCTCTTGCAGTCGCCCTAGGATTGTTTTATGTGGTGTACTCTTTAATGTCTCTACCGCTGTCGTGAGCCCGTCCAGCTTTTCAATGACAGTGCTTAGTGTTTTCCTTGTGCCCTGTTGAAGGGTGTCGAACGAGTCTCGTTGACTATTTGCTGATGCCGTCAAGGTACGGACCGCGCTCTCGAGGCCCGATAGGTCGGTCCCGTCCCTTTTGGCTTGGCGTGACAATTTCAAGCAAGTCTATCAGCTACCCCAGCAGGGGGCTGGAGGGGTCCTGTCCCGCGACCGCAAGTTTATTCCTCCAACCCCATATAATGTGCGTCATTACAAAGAAACGAAATAAATCACTTGACTAACCATCGGTGGTTTCGTACTATTTCCTATAGTCCCCGATCTGTGCATCGCGGGCTGATAGGATTTCTGGAATGTGGGCTGGTTTTAGGCGGATTCTTATTTGGTGTCTCGTCACGTTGGGGCTTACCACGTTCTTACTATTTGCTTGCACGGTCATCGTGCCAGAGTGGCGCTACCACTTCTTTAAGCTACTTAGCCGCAGTTGGGATTCTTTTGCTGAAGCAGAGGGTAGCAGCACCCTCGGTCTCGTCTCGAATTGGATTTATACGCTTCTCGTGTTCGGAATCACGCTACTCATTATCTGGAGTAGTCACGGATGGAAAGCGGTAATGCAGCACTGGCAGAAAGAAATAGTAACAGCGCTAAGGGTGGCGATCGTAGTGAGCCTATTGGTTTATGGTCCGGTGTTTGTGTGGCAGGCCATTAAAACTGTTTTCAATGATCATGCCCAGTTAATTGCGGCTAATGCAAAACTGCGCTTAGTAAACAGCGCTTTGGTCGATCCAAAAACACGAGATGGAGAAATCTTTCGTCTAAAGCAAGAAATTGCTGACCTTAGAAAGGGTAGATCGCCGATACCAACTCAATATCCAAGTGCTCAGTCGCCTCCGCAGGACCCTCTCGCAATAATTCGCATAGCTAGTCAGAAACAGGTTGCTTCCGCTGATGCTGATTTACCGTATGGGCTTGAGATCGTTCTCACAACCAGTAAGGATATATCTCCGACTGCAATGAAGATTATTTTCTCCGGGCCTGTTGGCAGGATGTATGGACATCCGCCAGGACAGATTTACTCCGAAGCGCAAGGCGGAATATTAGCGAGCGACAGAAGAGCAATCCTGGTCCAATGGCAATCCCCTCCATTTTCAGTTACGGAGCCTGTTGTGATTACCGTTTATTCAAAGTCACACGTTGACCCGCAAAAAGTTGAAAGCTTGCCATTCAATTTCCCATATCCGGTCGGATACCTTGTAAACCAAACCAACTGATGGGATTTCGTGACATGATGTAGGCATGGAAGAACCACGCCAAACAGAAGTTCATCCCTTCGAGCAGTTCAAGGCAACAATGCGGAAGTTGGTAAAGGTGTCCAAGACCGATCTGGACGCGCAACTAAAGCGTCATGCCGAAACCACATATAAGCAGCGCCCCGGCCCGAAGCCGAAGCGCCGCAAGGCTTAGTCTTCTTTCTTGCGCTTGCCCCTGCCCTGTTTCGCGTAGGGCAGCGCTTTCATGCTTGGACGATGGGCGTGTCTGCTTTGCCCGTCGGCTCGTCGTAGGTAATGCGCTTGCCTATGGTCTGACCCAGCACAATCACAAAGCGCTCCGCATCAGTGAGGCGACGTTTGTTGAAGCGGAAGCACTGCTCATCCAGATAACGAAACAAGTGGAACGGATCAACGCTGATGTAGGTACCTCCGAGCGTCCGTTGAGTAAACTCCAGAAGTTCTCCATCCCGTTCGTGTGAACGCGGGCCATTGACGTATGACTCTAAGTGATTGACGATTTCGTGCGCGAACTCTGGCGTGAGACCCATGTAGGCGGTGAAATCGTCCGTGTAGAGCTTGGAGCGGGGAGCAACGTTTTCCCGCAGGTTTCCGTGAAACGACTTTCTTGTTTCGATTAGTGGCCAATTTGGCGCGGACCTCTCCCTTCTCGCGATTGAGTAAGCCGATAACAACGCTCTTGCCCCAGTTGCCGTCGCGTCCAGTACTCTTGCGGCGTTTGGACTTCGTGTGCATACTTTTCAACTTCCCACCCACGAATGTTTCATCCGTTTCCGTCTCGCCCTCGAACTTATCGAACGACAACAGGCGCATTGCATGGCGCACGCGATGAAGCATGAACCATGCCGTGCGTTGAGTAACTTTGAGATCACGCGCTAACTCGTAACTGCTGATACCGTTCTTGCAGTTAGTAACTAGCCATGCTGCCGGGAGCCACTTATTAAGACCGATAGGAGAATCCTCGAAGATGGTTCCGAGTTTCACCGAGAACTGTTGTTTTGGGTGAACGGCCTTGCACTTCCAGCGGCGCTGCGTTGCCAGATAGGTGACGTTCTTTGAGCCACAAGTGGGGCACTCCACGCCATTCGGCCAGCGGATATCGCGAAAGAGCTCAATCGCAACATCCTGATCGGAGAAGTAAATGATGGCTTCTCGGAGATTGGTTGGAAGCGCTTTATCGCCCATGAGTCAATAGTACAACTTTATTGTTGGTTAGTCAAGTGAGTTATTGCCAAAGAAACGATCGTTCCGATGGCCGATTCGCGGTTTATCGTCATGACTTGCGCGAAGTGCAATACGGAGATAGGTTTACTTACTTTTCATCGGGCAGCGGACATCAAGCGCACCACTGCAACTCCGGAAAAATGCCCGGCTTCCGATGCGCTGTTTGACCAGTGCGCGCAGGAGAACATTGATTTGCTAAGAACGGTTTATGAAAACGTACTGAAGCGAAAATCATTCACGGTCACTTTTCGCGCGAAAGAGGAGATGCCGACTTAGGCTACTTCTTTCCCCAGCGTGCCTTGGCTGCTTTAGCTCCAATCTGAGAACGTTTAGTCGGCGTGAGTGCGGCAGCTCTGGCCACGCCGCTTTTAAGCCACGCAGGCGGCCCAGTGCAACAGCATGCGGATTTTTTGGAGGATCAATCTCTTTGTTTGGGTCGAATTGTTCGGCTGGGCCCGTGGACTCCAACATGGCCTGGTAGGCAAGCTGGTTCGGATCGCGTAGACATTTTTATCCGGCATGATCCACTCTCGCAAGATCCATGCGAGTGCAGTCAAGCATAGGAAAATTCAAACTGACCCACTACCCGAACTCACCTCCCGCACGCCCTGAAGTAAGTCGAAATCAACAATTGAGTTAAAACTGCAAGTGCAGGCCCAACTGGATAATTCTGTTCTGATTTCCCGTAACCAAAGATGTGATTTTTCCGAAAGTAGGGCTTCCCAGGCGAGTCTCGGGGTTGCCGAAGTTGGCGTGATTCAGAATATTCAAGCCTTCAACCCGGAACTGCGCCACGAACCGCTCATGTACCGCGAAGTCTTTCAACAATGAGGTATCGACGCTGATCGCGCCGGGGCCTTGCCCGAACGTACGGCCGGCATTCCCGAACGTGTAAGGCGCCGGTGCTTGAAAGGCCGCGATGTTAAACCACTGCGAGATGGATGGACCGCCGGGAACGTTATTGGGGTCGCCTACAACGTTCGGACGCACTTGCTGAGAGAAAGAATTCGTGTTGTTCGTGAGCACTACAGCTTCGAGCGGCGTACCCGTGCGCAGCTCCGAAATGACTCCGATAGACCACCCTCCTATGAGGGAATTCACCAACCTCGAACTCGGCTGGTAGCTACGCCCGGAACCAAACGGCAGCTCATAAACGGTGCTGAATACAAATCGATGGCGGATATCGTTGCCGGAGAGGCCCCAGTTGTTCTTTTGGTCGTAGTAATTCGCGAAGGCACTGGTGGGAAATGCCGCCAGTTCATTGCGCGAGTCGATATTATCCATCGATTTAGACCAGGTGTAATTCGCTTGGAAGTGCCACCCATTGGCATATCGTTTTTGGAGGCTGATATTGAGCCCGTTGTACTTTGAGCCGCCGATGGACGCTGCGACCACTTGGACGTCGCTGTACTGGGGAAAGGGCCGGTTGCTTTGAGCATTTCCCGGACCGAGTTGACTGGTAGGAACCTGATTGATGCTTTCCGGGTCAGGTGCAGGCAAGTGGTGGCCAAAGGTTCCGAGATAGCCAACATCGAGAAGAAAGCCGCCGCCGAACTGACGTTGGATGTCGAAGCTCGCTTGGTAGAGATAGCCATTGACCCGATTGGGGTCGAAGAACGTGATCGCCGTGGTTGGCCTGGCGCCCACGGGAACCGCTCCATATCCAGGAGTCAACTGGCTTAGAGGAGGCGTAACTGCTCCCGGAAAACCGCTGGAGAGCAGGAAAGCCGGCGTCACCCCGTTGTTTGGCGAGACGTAGGTTGCCTGAGTACTGAAACCGGTATTGGTCACGATTGGAGTGGCTTGGTCGTATTCAGGCAGAAACAGAACGGCGCCTCCTCCGCGAATGACCCACTTATCCGAAGGATTCCAGGCAAACCCGAGGCGCGGTCCGAAATTGTTCTTGTCCCACTTGTGAGCAAACTTGCTAAGCCCGTTCAGCCCGGAAAACGTGATGACGCCCGGCGTTCCCGACACGGGATTAATTGCATTTGCGTCAAACCCGTTCTGTCGATTGTTGGTCTCCCAGCGCGGTGTATCCAGGTCGTAGCGAAGACCTATGTTCAGGGTCAGGTGAGGAGTGACATGCCAGTCGTCTTGAATGAAGGCGCCGTAGGTGGCCGCCCTCGTATTCAAGGGTTGAGTCGCCAGAACGGAACCGGAGTAAGTCCATCCGAGAAGCAGTGAGGCCACGCTGTTATTCGTAGCCAGAGTGTTGTAAGTGAACGATCCACCGGCCGTGGGCGAGTAAATGTCTTGGTTGGCCGAGTGCCGCGTTTCAAATCCCCACTTTACTTGATGCGCGCCATGAATCCAGGTCATTTGGTCCACATACTGCGTGCTTACGATAGGTGTCTGCAAGCGCTGCTGCTGATTGGTGTTACCGAGTGCTGAATACCCGGCCACATTGATAGTGGGACCGAAGCTCTGATCTACACCCGTAATGCCCAAAGCGGCGTTCAGATTGGAGCCGGCCCCGGGAGCAATCGACAACGCCTGTCTGCGCTGATATCCGAATCGAAACTCATTCAGAAACGTGGGCGAGAAGGTATGCACTTCGTCTATGAGCGTGTCGTAATAGTAGTTGTGCGCGAGATTGGCTGTGGGATCAAGAGCCGCAACGGGAAACACGGCCTGCGTATTTGTGTGATCGGTTTGTGCCAGCAAACGCCCATAAAGCCGGTCTTTTTCATTGAAAACGTGATCGATACGAGCTACGTAGTCATCGTAAACCGCGACCGCGAGTTGGTTCGCGCGATAGTTGCCGCTGCCGGTAGCGGCTCCTGCAACATTGGGCGCGGGGTAGTAAGAAGCCAGCTTCAGCCCGATCGGGTCCAACTGGCTTGACGGTATGAGATTGCCCGCGTATGGCCTGCCTGTATTCGGATTGTTTACAGGCTTGTCGCCGGCAAAATTGCCAGTCTGTTCGGCCAGCGTGGGTACGTTGTAAACACTCGTGGTGGCCGAGTTCTGCCGGCGGCCTTCATAGTTGAAAAAGAAGTGTGTCTTGTTTTTTATAATTGGTCCGCTCACGCTCCCGCCGAAAAGGTTATAGCGAAGTTCCGGCACGTTTGCGGCGAAGAAGCTGCGAGTATTCAGGGCATCGTTTCTGAAGAACTCATACAGGGAGCCATGAAGTTGGTTAGTGCCTGATTTGGTCGTCATCTGCACGACCGCTCCGCCGGTTCGTCCGAGTTCGGCGGAGTAGTTGCTGATTGCAACGTTGAACTCCTGCACCGATTCAACCGGCGGATCAAACATAAGTGTTGGAACCCCAAGCAGAAGATTCTGCGCTTCGCCGCCGTCGATCAGGTAGTTGGCGTTGTTGCCGCGGCCGCCGGCGATCGCGAATGTCGCCCCGGATCCGGTGCCGTTTGGCACAACAAAGCCGCTCAGCCGTTGCAGTTGGGAAGACCGGCGGTCCAGCAGCGGCATGTCGATGATTGTCTTATTCTCCACTTCATTGCCGACTGCTGACGTCTGCGTCTGGAGTAGCGGCACTTCTTCATTGACCGTAACCGCCTGGTTGATCGCTCCGATAGTCATCGTGATATCGACGGTACTGGTTTGAGCGGTCTGAACGATAACGTCAGTCCGGTTAATCGATCCGAAGCCCTGCTTTTCGACCGCAAGACTGTAGCTGCCCGGCAGAAGGGACGGAAAACTGTAATAGCCTTGATCGGTTGAACTGGTGCGTTTCACTTCACCGGTCTCAGTTCGTGTCAGCGTGATTTGAGCGCCTGAAATGGCGCCTTTGGACTGGTCCACGACCTGTCCCGAAATTTGAGTAGTCTGCGCGCGCATCTCCGGCGCTGCAAGACCGCCGAGTAGCAATAACAATGTTCCTAGTTTGATTTCCCTTAGCATTTTGCTCCCTTTTCAACTGTGTGAACTTCCTCAAAAATCAATGGCAGTTAAGGACAACAGCGACGGGCAGCGGCGGCCTGTGGCACGCGAATGGATCGAAGCGGGAGTTGAAAGTCCATTTGTCTATTGACAATAGGGTATTGTTGGAGAATAGTCAAGAGAGGCGGCGGCCGGGCAGCAAAACGGTAGAACAGGATGAACTTACACGATCTCGACCTACTTGCTAGGAAAATACTAGTGGGCCTGGCCATCACGGCGATTCCGGCTGTCATCGTGCTCGCAGGCCTGTGGGCTACGCAGCACGTACTGGAAACGCCCCAGGGGAACGCAGCCGGCACGCACCAGAAAGGAAGACCCTGACTCATGCAAATGGAATCGCGCGTCAAATCGAGAATTGTCCGCAACTCCGCGCTCAGCGTATTGCTCTACGCCTTCCCCGTGGCGCTTATGTGCGCCACTCTCGCCCTCACGGGTTCGCATCCGTGGGAGCACATGCAAGTCGTCCACCAAGCCGTTGCGGACGCTGGCGGCGCGTGGGCATGGCTTCACCTCGATCGCTATGGTCTGATCGTTTTTACCGTGGCGCTCGGGATTGTCGAGTTCGCTTTCGGCCTTTACGACGAACACTGGACAAAGAACGAACGCATTCTCGACATCGCTTGCTTTATTCTTCCCAAACTCCTAGTCGGCCCCGCCGTCGCATATTTCAGCCTGAAGATTCTGCCCGTGTTGATGCCCGGCCTGCACGGCGTCTTCGCCTGGGTCCCTTTCCTCTGGGCGTGTCTGATCATCGCGGTTAGCGACGATCTTACGCAATATTGGTATCACCGCTTACACCATGAAGTCCCGTGGCTGTGGCGCTTCCATCGAACACATCATTCGGCGTCGTACATGGGCATGGCCATGGCAAGCCGGCAGAATTTGATTTACACGTTCTTTTTCTCGCAGACCTATCTGACCGCCATTCTCGTGTTCGTAGGTCTCGGACCTGCGGCCGTCGTTGTACGCACGATCAAGAGCATCATTACTACAACCGCTCACTCGAGCATCCCGTGGGATCGCCCGTTCTACAAATACCGGATCCTATCTCCGCTGGCTTGGTTGCTGGAGCGCGTGATCTCGACCCCCGCAACGCACCACGCCCATCATGCCGCCACCGCGGATGATGGCGTCGGCTACTACAAGGGCAACTTCGGAAACATGTTCTTTCTTTGGGACGTCCTCTTCGGAACGGCGCACATCTCGCGCCAATACCCGGCTGTCTATGGAATCTCCCACTACGAAGGAGACCCCTGGTATTCCCAACTACTCTGGCCTATCTTGAAATCGAACGTTGGCGGCAGCGAACTCGCCGCAGACGGACCCATAGTGCGAGCGGACGCTAACGAACAGGGCCGCGATCAAAGCAGTCCTCTGATGCGCGCGTGTCATACTGCGAAGCGAGAACGCACCTGTACGCTGGCAAGTGAATCCGAATTGTCGTAATTGCGCACACAAAGTTTTAGGACGTGCCGCCCGTCCTGGTCTGCTCCTCGTGGTTCTCGCGGTGCGCTTATTCGCGCAGGAGTACAGTCACCGGGTCTGGCGCACGGAGGACGGGCTTCCGCAGAATAGGATCCAGGCGATCACTCAGACCGTAGACGGCTACTTGTGGATTGGGACATCCGAAGGCCTGGCTCGATTCGACGGGGTCCGTTTCGTGGTGTTCGACCGGGCCAACACCGCGGCGTTCACCGATAACAGCATTCTCTCCCTTCAACCGGCGCCCGATGGGTCGCTCTGGATCGGCGCCGAGGGCGGCGGATTGCTGCACTATGCCAACGGCGTTTTCCGCTCCTTCGGTCCGCGCGATGGACTCACAAACGGCTTCGTTCGCGCAATCTATCGCAGCCGCGTGGGGATATTGTGGGTGGGTACTGATCGTGGATTTTTCCAGTTGACGGCAAGCGGTTTTCTACGGTTTGACAATACCCCGGATATTCCTCTGGCTTCCGTGCTCTCCATTTCCGAAGACCGCTCCGGAAAAATTTGGGTGGCCACTTCCACCGGGTTGCTATTGGTGGATCGCGGCAGCCTGGTAAGGGCGCCCTGCGCGGAGCGTATCAAGCTGACTCCGGCGAAGATTATTTCGCTACTGCGTGCAGGATTAATCCAGGACGGCTGCGAAATACCCGGAATCGCATTGCCTAACCTGGCTATCAGTTCGCTGCATAAAGATGCTTCCGGCACGCTATGGATCGGAACAGCGGGTCACGGCTTGATTAGAATTGCCGGTGGCGTTAGCACAACTTACACGGCCCCTTTGACCTTGCCTGACAATACCGTTTTTGTGCTTTTCGAGGACCAGCAGCACAATCTCTGGGCAGGCGCGCAGGACGGCTTGGTGCGCCTCAACCGGACGGCCGTTACCACCATCACCGCGCGAGATGGACTGACCGACGATAACGTGTCGACAACTTATGAAGATCGTACAGGGAGGTTATGGATTGCTACCTTCACTGGGCAAATCTACCGGTTCAATGGCGACAGTCCTGAACACTTCTATCTGCCCCCGCCGGAAAACAAGGTTAGAGTTCGGACGGTCTTTGAGGACAGTAAAGGAACCTATTGGTTTGGCACGAGTGGAGACGGGCTGGTTCGCTGGTCAAAGGGCAGGGCAGTACTTTACACCAGGGAAGGAGGGCTGCACAGCAATAACATCCGGCAGGTCCATGAGGGGCCGCGCGGAACCATCTGGATTGCCACGGCTAGCGGATTGAGCCGGTGGGACGGGAATGCATTCACAAATTACTATCTCGGCGAAGGTCTTTCCTATCCCAGCGTCCGCTGTCTGGCGTCCGACTCCAATGGCGACATTCTTGCCGGTACCGATGCCGGTCTCAACCGGATACATAACGGTCGTATCGTGCCTGATTTACTCTTTGCGGCGCTGAAGCAGGAGAAAATCTGGTCCATTTATGTTGAAGGAAATAGCGTGTGGCTCGGAACGCGAGGTGGCGGCCTCGTGCTTTGTAAGAACGGAAAGCTGACTAGATTCACGACACGTAATGGACTTGTGAGTAACTCGATTTACCAGATAGTCGACGACCGGGCAGGCAACTTATGGATGAGCAGTCCCGTCGGAGTGTTTTCGGTCAGTCGCGCGGAACTGGACGGCGTCGCAAACGGGAGACGGTCAGCCATTCACGCCTTCGGTTACGGAACATCGGACGGAATGGAAAGCAGCCAGATGTATGGCGGGATGCAGCCCGCGGGATGCCGCAGATCATCCGGCGACTTATGGTTTCCGAGCGTCCGAGGAGCGGTCAAAATCAACCCGGCTCATCTCCCGGAACGGCGGCCGGTTCCAGTACTTATCGAAAGAGTCTTGGCTGGGGAGACCATGCTGCCTGTGTCCCGTGTAGTTGCCATTCCGCCCGGGCGCGGCAAACTTGAGATCGATTTCACGGCTCCTGATTTGATTGGTCCGCGGCGCGTTGATTTCACTTACAAGCTCGAAGGCTTCGACGAATCGTGGACTTCAGCGTCCAAGGTGCGCTCCGCCTATTATTCGAATCTTTCCCCGGGACGTTATCGCTTTCGAGTAATCGCAACGAACGCGGGCGCTCCAGGCGCATCGTCAGAGGCGTCAATGTTCATTGATTGGAAGCCCGCGTTTCATCAGACCGGCTGGTTTTATGCTTTGTGGACCGCCATTTTGATGTGCGCTGCTTGGGCCGGACTGTGGCTTTATGCGCGGCAGACCAAGACGCGTTTCGCGCTGCTGCTGGCCGAACGCACACGCGTGGCGCGCGAAATGCACGACACCGTGATCCAGAGTTGCGTTGGCGTTTCCACTTTGATGGACGCAGCCGCGCGCACGCGCCGCGTAGACCCAGAGGAAGCCGGGCGGCTGCTCGACCATGCCCGCGCCCAAGTGAAATCCACGCTCGAAGAAGCGCGTCAAGCGGTCTGGGATCTGCGCCATTACGAAGACCGCGTCTCGGCCATCGACCGGTTGGTGGATCTTGCTCAAAAACTGGGCGTCGAAAATGGAATCCGAATTGAAGCGGAGGTTACGGGCAAACGGCAATTCATTGCTTCAACCACGGACCGGGCGCTGCTGCTGGCCGGACGCGAAGCGCTGCGCAATGCGGTGCGCCACGCCCATGCCTCGCTTATCGGCGTGAAAGCTCAGTATGACGCGGACGTGCTGAACGTTGAGATTCACGACGACGGCGTCGGCTTCGATTCGGAAACGGCGTTAGCCGAAGACGGCCATTTCGGCATTTTGGGCATGCGCGAAAGGGTCGAGCAGATAGGCGGAGCGTTTACGCTTCGCAGCAGCCCGGGAAAAGGCGCAGCTGTCCGCATGACCGTTCCACTGAATGCGAAATTTGATTCGGCCAACGCGTTAAATGCCAGCGCTACATCTCCACAATTCCTCGATTTAACGCGGCAATCGCCGCCTGAGTCCGGTCAGTAACGTTCAAGCGGCTGAGGATAAGGTTGATGTGCCACTTCACTGTTGCCTCGGCAATGCCAAGCGTTTCGCCAATTCGCCGGTTGCTCATGCCCTTCACGATCAGGCCAAGAATTTCCAGTTCGCGGTTGCTGAGTTCGCAGCGGGGAGGACGGCTGGCCAGCGTCTGAGCGATCGGCCCGGGCAGGTAGCGCAATCCGGCGTTTGCCTTGCGGATCGCGTCAATCAGCTCTTGATCGGAAGTCCCTTTGAGCAAATACGCGAGCGCGCCGGCTTCGAGAGCGCGATGGATATCCTCATCGCCCTGATACGTGGTTAGGACCACAAACGCGGCGCTCCTGAATTCCTTCCGGATTTCGCGAATGGCGTCGACGCCGTTCATGACCGGCATGCGAAGATCCATCAGCGTGACGTTCGGCTGATGTTTCCGGAACAGCTCCACCGCCTGCTTTCCGTTTGCCGCCTGGCCGACAACCTCCATATCAGCTTCCGCCTTGAGAATGGCCGTGAGACCGCGGCATACAACCGGGTGATCGTCGACAACCAGGACACGAATAGAGCCGGACTTGGGCATAGGATCTAAGAGGGATTTTACACATAGTGCAAATCCAATACTTAAGTTGGGTGACGCAAGTGTGCGGTGGTGATACTGTTTGACTCCAGAACCTTCGTCTTCCAGGAAGACCAATTCGAAGGGAGGGGTCATATGCTTTGGAAAAACCTAGTTTGTTTTTTTTTGATCGCCACAGCGTGCTTGTTTGCACAGAACGATAGGGGTACGATTACGGGCACGGTGCTGGACCAGCAGGGGGCCGTTGTGCCAAACGCATCCATCGTGGCCAGAAACGCGGAATCGCACGTTGAATACAGGACCGTCGCCACCGGTACGGGGAATTACACCATTCCGGCGCTTCCCGCCGGTCCATACAGCGTAAACATCGAATCTCCGGGATTCAAGCGCTTCATTCAGAACGGCATTGTGGTTCAGGTGGCGCAAACCGCGCGCATCGACGTGAGTTTGCAGATCGGCTCTATTTCGGAATCGATCACGATTACCGCCGAGGCGCCGCTGCTCAAGACGGAAAACGCCGAGCAGAGCACGGTGGTCACCACGGAGCGCATCAATCAACTGCCGCTGAATTTCGGCGGTGGCGGCGGCAACGTGGGCGCCATTCGAAGCCCTTATAATTTCAATATTCTTTCTCCAGGCGTGGGGGGCACCGGTTTTTCGACCACTACTAATCCGTCCAGTACCACTGCGAATGTCAACGGCATGCAGGCCAGCACCTTTCGTGTTCAGGTGGACGGCCAGGATGCAACCAGCCAGAACGACATTGGATGGACCTCCACGGTTGCCCAGCCTTCCGTCGATATGCTGCAGGAGTTCTCGCTGCAAACCAGTAACTACGCGGCTGAATACGGGCAGATCGGCGGAGGACTGTACAACTTTACGACAAAATCGGGAACGAATGAGCTTCACGGCACCGGCTATGAATACTTCACAAACGAGGCTCTGAACGCATACCGGCCCTTCACTTACCAGAACCCGCGCAGCCGCAAGAATGATTTCGGCGGCACGATCAGCGGACCAGTGTGGATACCCAAACTCTACAACGGAAGAAACAGGACTTTCTTCTTTTTCAACCTTGAGGTTTACCGCAACACGGTAAACACGGCGGGCAACTTTATCACGCTGCCGACGGCGGCAATGCGAGGCGGCGATTTTAGCGCGCTGCTCGGCGCCCAGGTCGGGACGGATGTTCTGGGACGGCCGATCCTCGCCAACCAAATTTACGATCCGGGCACAGTGCGGAATGTGAATGGCAACCTGGTCACGGATCCGTTTGCGCGCAACGTCATTCCCACAAGCCGGCTTGATCCGGTGGCGCTCAAAATGCAAAATCTAATTCCGGCGCCCACGAATGCAGGCTTGGTCAACAACTGGGCTCAGCTTGCCGGAAACTATCGCCGTCAAACAATTCCGGCGTTCAAGATTGATGAAATCCTACCGGACAATTCAAAGGTATCGTTCTACTTCTCAAAGCAGAACACCAGTCAGCTTACTTCCGTCGACGGACTGCCTTATCCGATCAGCGCGGTGCGCGTGCAAGCCATTTATGGCACCACGGCTCGCCTGAATTACGACCGCTCCATTTCGCCAACAGTTCTCTGGCACTCCGGCATTGGCTATCAGCGGTTTAACAATCCCGATACTTCGCCGCCCCAGGTTCTGGGTTACGACGCCGCTTCGCAGCTTGGATTCACCGGCAGTTCCACCAATCCCGGCGGCTTTCCGCGAATCAACTGGCCCACGGTAAACGCCCTGGGCGCGGGTTCGAGCACGAATTTTGGACCCAGCAATGCCAACAACTATTTCGACAGCGGGCTGACGGCAAACTCCACGGCCACATGGGTGCATGGCAACCATACCTATAAAATCGGCGCCGAATACCGGTTGGATAGTTGGACCGACCGCAACTCGCGAGGGGCGCAAGGAATTCTGAATTTCAGCCCGAATGAGACCGGTCTTCCCTATTTGCAGAATTCCGCCGTGGGAGGGCAAACGATAGGGTTCGCCTATGCCAGTTTTCTGCTTGGCCAAGCGGATACCGCAAGCGTCAACGCGGTCCAAGATCCGCAATGGAGAAAGCCGGCTTGGGGTCTGTTTCTGCAAGATACCTGGAAGATCAGCTCGAAGCTCACGCTCGATTATGGTCTTCGCTGGGATTGGCAAACAGAGGGCCACGAAATCCACTACCGGACGAGCATGTTTGGTCCGACGATTCCGAATCCTTCGGCGGGCGGGCTTTTAGGCGGTCTGGTCTACGAAGGCTATGGCGCCGGGCGATGCAATTGTACATTCTCCCGCGCATATCCTTATGCGATTGCTCCACGTATCGGACTGGCATGGCAGCTCAATTCGAAGACCGTGGTGCGCGCCGGCTGGGGCGTGAGCTACGGCCAAGTGCCGACCCTCAATTACGTCACCAACGGCACTCTACTCGGAGTCGGATTCAACTCCATCGCGTTCAGTTCGCCTTCATTCGGAACGGCGGGCGCCACGCTCAGCCAGGGATTGCAATACGATCGCTCGCAACTTTACACGGCTTCGCTCAACCCTGGTATCGTGCCCTATGCCGGTCAACTCAACTCGCCCAATTATCTTCTCGACTCCAATTCGGGCCGGCCACCGCGCATCATGCAGTGGACGTTCGGATTGCAGCGCGAAGTCTCCCGAAGTCTGCTTGTCGAGGCAAACTGGGTGGGGAACCGCGGCGCGTGGCTCAGCCAGCCAAACTCCAGCTCGGTGACGAGTACTCTGGCGAATCTAAACGCGACGAATCCGGCGACCTTCGCGGCGGCCGGCATCAACCCGGCTACAGCGGCTGGACAAAGTCTGCTGCTCTCCACTTTCGCGTCGGGGATACCCCAGGCGCACGGATTCAACCCGCCTTACGCGGGTTATCCACAAACGGCTACTCTGGCCCAAGCGTTGCGGCCATATCCGCAGTTCGGCAACATCCCGCTGCTCTGGGCTCCGCTCGGTTCCAGTTGGTACCAGTCGCTACAAGCCAAGGTGACGAAGAGGTATTCGCATGGACTCACGCTGAATGCCGCTTTCACCTGGTCGAAGTCGCTGGCGAATCCCGCTGGGCCGTCGAACAATGGACAGGTGAACAACGTGTTCAACCGCGGCGTGAACAAGTCGGTCACCAGTTTCGACCAACCGTATATCTTCAACGTGGGCTTCACTTACGAGATTCCGGCGTACTCCCGCAACCGCATCGCGCGGGCGATAACCGGCGGATGGAGCTTAGGCGGCCTACTGCAGTATGCCAGCGGGATACCGATTCCAAGTCCGGTCGCCACCACCAATATGAGTTCGCTGGTGAACCAGACCACGCTGATGAACCGCGTACCCGGCGTTCCTTTGTACCTAACGAACCCAAATTGCGGCTGCGTCGACCCCAACAAGCAGTTCGCCTGGAACTCCGCGGCGTGGACGAATCCGGCTCCCGGCAGCTGGGGAATGGCCGCTCCGTACTACAGCGATTTCCGCTATGGACGCCGGCCCAGCGAGCAGATGAGTTTGGGACGCCTGTTCCGAATTCGGGAGGGGATGAGTTTGCAGATCCGGGCGGAGCTATTCAACCTGTTCAACCGGACTTATCTCTCGAACCCAAGCACCCTCGCGCCCACCAATCCGCAAGCCTTTAACTCCGCTGGGGTGCCGACTTCGGGTTGGGGATACATTAATTCGACGACGCTCTATGCGCAGCCGCGCAACGGGCAACTTGTCGCCCGCTTCACTTTCTGAACGAAGCCAAAAGGCGAAGAAACGACGTATTTTGCGAAACGGACTATTGAGTGTACTGATGATGGCTGCCAACCTTGCGGCGGCAGAACATTCAATCACAAAAGCAACGCAAAATTATCCTGCGTCGTATCAGACAACTGCGGAATACGCGCCTATCGAGAAACGGTTGGCGCGTATTCCGGGGCACGATAGCACCAAGGCGACGATTCGTTATCCCTGGGTGCTTGCGGAAACAGTCAATGCGGGCCGCCGGCAACTAACCGCAGCCGATTTTGGGATTCCGTTCGTTTCTCAACCGGTTCCTTATGACTTTGTGAAGGGCCTGCAGGAATCGCTCCGGCTTCTAGCGGCGCTGGAATCACGGAACGATCTGCTGTGGCAAGCCAAGGGCGATCATGATCGCCATTACTGGTTTGAAGAAGCGGACGAGATGATGCCGTACCACGTGTATGCACCTATGAGATGGGATGGCCATTCGAAGCTGCCCATGGTGCTGGTGCTGCATGGAAACACTCGCGATCAGGATTATTATTTCGATCGGGACGACCACATTCTGGCGAAGCTGGCGGAACAGTATGGCTATTTGGTGGTCTGCCCGATGGGTTATCGTCCGAATGCGGGTTGGGGCACGAGACAGTCGCGGCAGAGCGAATTGAGCGAGCAGGATGCTTTGCAGGTGCTCGATCTGGTGACGAAAGAGTATCCTGTCGATTCCTCGCGCGTTTATTTATTCGGTCATTCGGCGGGTGGGGGCGGCAGTTGGTATTTGGGCGAGAAGTACGCCGGAAAATGGGCGGCCATCGCGACAAGCGCTGCTCCTACCCGTCCGGAGAACTTTCCTTTTGAACGGCTGAAGGGGATGCCGATTCTGGTTTGCCATGGGAATCACGATGATGAAGTGCCGGTTGCGAGATCGCGCAATATGATTAGCGCGGCGAAGGAGCATGGGTTGGATCCGGAGTACCTGGAGGTTCCTGGCGCGACACATTTAACGGTTTTGGCTCTGGTTGAGCCGAAGGCTTTTGCGTTCTTTGATGCGCATGCGCGCAAAAACTGATTATGAAGTTCCACGCTATTTTGATAGTGCTCACGACGGCGTTTGTTTGTGCTGCCCCTGAGCCGCAGATTGTTTATTTGTGGCCCGATGGGGCTCCTGGATCGGAGGGGAAGACGGCGGAGGAGTCGGTTCGCGTGATGCCGCAGGGCGATCATGTGATTTCCAGCGTGCATAAGCCTTCGCTTACGGTTTATTTACCTGACACGAAGAACGCCAGCGGCGCGGGAGTGGTCATCGCGCCGGGTGGCGGTCATAGCACGCTTTGGATGGATCATGAAGGCTATAACGTCGCTAAGTGGCTTAGTGGCCATGGGGTTGCCGGGTTTGTCTTAAAGTACCGGTTAGCCCGGGAGAAGGGTTCGACTTACACGATTGAGGGAGCATCGCTGGCGGATACGCAGCGCGCGCTTCACGTCGTCCGAAGCCGCGCAGCGGAATGGGGCATTGATCCCAAGCGCCTGGGCCTTATGGGATTTTCGGCGGGCGGGGAATTAGCTGCACTGGCCGCGACCCGGTTCGATAATGCTTCTGACTCGAAGCCTTCTTTCTTTGCGCTTCTTTATCCAGCGATTCCCCACGATATGCAGCTCTCGAAGGACACTCCGCCGGCGTTCTTAGCGTGTGGCGAGAATGACCGGTTGAATATCTCACAGGGATTGCCGGAGTTGTATTTGGCTCTGAAGCGCGCAGGGGCATCGGCCGAGTTGCATGTGTTTACAAAAACCGGGCATGGTTTTGGCGTTCGCGAAACATCCAAAGGACCGGCCTCGGAGTGGCCAGACCGGTTTTATGAATGGATGCAGGCACAGGGATTTGTCACTTTGCCGTAAAACCCGCCGTAAGTTTGGTGCTTTTCCGCGGTGTTTCTGAAATAACTGAACTATATGCGGAGCAATTTAGTCGCCTTCCTATTTGTTAGTGCCCGAATCTCCGCAGCGGCGGCCACTCCGGCTTTCTTTAGCGATTCGGTTCAGCCATTCCTGCAAAAGAACTGTTCTCTCTGCCATAACGCGAAGCTCAGCTCGGGCGGACTGAACATGCAGACTTTGGCGGGGTTCGATTCGATCGCGGAAAAGCGCGAGATGTGGGATTTGATTTTTAAGAGATTGTCAGCCGGTGAAATGCCGCCCAAGGGCATGCCGCGCCCACCGGAGAATGACATCAAGGCGGTTACCGGCTGGCTCCAAACTGAGTTTGACCGGCAGGATAAACTACTGAAGCCGCAAGCGGGCCACGTAACGGCTCACCGCTTGAACCGGGCGGAATACAACAACACGATTCGCGATCTGCTGAGCGTGGACTTTCATCCGGCGGATAATTTTCCGCAGGACGATTCCGGGTATGGTTTCGACAACATCGGGGACGTGCTCTCCCTTTCGCCCGTGTTGATGGAGAAGTATTTTTCGGCTGCTGAAAAGATCGCTCAAACCGCCCTGCTAGGGCCAGCGGCGGTTAAGCCTTATGTGGTCCGGATTCAACCTCCGCGCGCGAAGGTGCAGAAGTTGGTTGCCGCTCCCGCCGAGTATGACCGCAGCGGTTTGGATGTTCCCAATTCTCTGCATGCGACTGTCCGATTCCCGGCGGACGGCGAATATGAAATTCGAATCTTTTGCGATGGTTACCGGCCGGGCGGGTCAGAGCCGATGGAAGAGGCGTTCTGGCTGGACGGGAAACAGATTCAAACGTTCACGGTCTCCTCGGACGAGAACGGACCTTCGATGTTTGTGGGCAACCAAGACTTATCGGGCATGATGCGGAAGGTCCGGATGCGCATTCCGGCTGGGGACCACTGGATCGCGGCGGTAATTCCGAATCTGTTCGAGGGCTTGCCCGCCAGCGCCGGAGGCACTAATCCGTCGAAGCGGCCGCGGCCTCCGCCACCGGATTTTTCCAAGTTTCTTAAAGCTCCGCCAGACGCTACTCCGGAGCAACTTGCGGCGCGGGAAAAGCGGATTGCTAGCTTGCGATCGCAGCGGACACAGATTAATGCGGCGAACATCGAACACGTGGAAATTTTAGGACCGTACAACAGTGTCACGACGCCTTCGCCGGATACGTTGAAAAAAATCTATGTTTGCGGACATCCGGATGGCCCTCACGAGCCAAGCTGCGCGAGAAAAATCATCGCGAATTTTGCGGACCGGGCTTTCCGGCGTCCGACGACGGCGGCAGAAATAGCGCCTTATTTGCAACTGGTTTCGGCAGCCCAGAAATCGGGCGAATCGTTTGAAAAGAGCCTCAGCGTGGCATTTGAAGCAATTCTCGTCTCCCCCAATTTTCTATTCCGGATAGAGCAGGCGCCACTCAACCAATATGAACTCGCGTCGCGGCTTTCTTATTTTCTGTGGAGCAGCATGCCGGATGACGAGCTCTTTCAGCGGGCGAAACAAGGAACCCTGAACAAGCCTGACGTTCTGGAAACAGAAGTGCGCCGGATGCTGAAAGACAAAAAGTCAGAGGCTGTGGCGCAAAACTTCGGCGGGCAATGGCTGCAGTTCCGCGCCCTGGAATCCTGGCAGCCGGATCACGTGAAGTTCCCGGAGTTTGACGATTACTTGAGAATGTCGATGCGCCAGGAGAGCGAGTTATTCATTAACAACATCGTGAGGGAAGACAAGAGCATTCTTGATTTTATCGACGGAAAATATACCTTTCTCAACCAGCGCCTCGCCGAATTTTATGGCATTCCGGAAATTAAAGGGCCCGAGTTCCGCAAGGTTGATTTGACCGGAAACACGCAGCGCAGCGGCATCTTCACGCAAGCCAGCGTGCTCACCGTTTCTTCCTATGCGACGCGCACTTCTCCGGTGCTGCGCGGGAAGTGGGTTCTCGAAAACGTGCTCAATGCGCCGCCTCCACAGCCTCCGCCCGATGTGCCGAATTTGGATGTCGCAGGAGTGGGAACATCTGTCTCGTTGCGTCAGCAGCTGGAGAAGCACCGGGAAAGCGCCGTGTGCGCTTCCTGCCATTCCCGCATGGATCCACTAGGCTTTGCGCTCGAGAACTATGACGCGATCGGCAAATGGAGAACGGAGGATGGAAAGTTCACGATTGATTCGTCGGGCACGCTGCCGGACAAGCGTACTTTTCAAGGCGCGGCCGGTTTGAAGTCGATTTTACTCAGCGACCGCGATGTCTTCGCGCGCTGCGTGACGGAGAAGCTTCTCTCCTACGCTTTGGGCCGCGGTCTGGAGCGCTATGACCAACCGACAGTCAAAAACATTGTCAACGGATTAGCCGCCAAGGACTATCGTTTTTCGGTGCTGGTTCTCGAAATTGTAAATAGTTTGCCGTTCCAGGTTCAAGAAAGGGACCGTCCATTCAATGATCGTCACTCGTAAGCATCTACCCAGACGTACGTTTCTGCGCGGCTTGGGGGCAACGCTCGCACTGCCTGTCCTTGACGCGATGTCGCCGGCCATCGCGATTGTCAGCGAGGCGACGCGGTCCCCCTTGCGCTTGGCGTTCTCCTATGTGCCTAACGGCATCATCATGAAAGACTGGACGCCGTCGACCGAAGGGGAGGACTATGCGTTTACCCGCATTCTTAAACCGCTTGAGGCGTTCCGGAAAGACATGTACGTTTTGACCGGGCTGGACCAGCAAAACGCGAATGCACTGGGCGACGGCGGCGGCGACCATGCGCGCGCGGGCGCCGTGTTTCTGACGGGCGTGCATCCGCGAAAGACTTCGGGCGCGGACGTGCAGGCGGGCATTTCGGTGGATCAGTTTGCCGCGCGGAAAGTAGAAGCACAAACGCAGTTGGCCTCACTTGAACTTGGCTGCGAAGAATCCAGGACGGTAGGCAGTTGCGATTCGGGTTATAGCTGCGCGTATACCAACAGCATTTCCTGGCGCAGCCCGACTTCGCCCATGCCGCCGGAAACGAATCCGCGGCTGGTGTTCGAGCGGCTTTTTGGAACCGACGCCGGCCTCGATCCGGCAACGCGCCTGCGGATGATTGCATATCGAAAGAGCATTCTGGATTTGGTGCAGGATCAGACGAAGGCGCTGCTAGGCACGCTTGGTAATACGGATCGCCACAAGATTGATGAATATTTGTATTCCATCCGGGAGATTGAAAAGCGAATTCAAAGCGCGGAGAAGGACAACCGGCATGTGGAACCGGGAATTGAGGAACCCGCCGGTATACCTGAAACCTTTGCCGCGTATGTCCGGTTAATGTATGACCTGCAGGTGATCGCGTTTCAGACGGATATGACTCGCGTGTCCACCATGGTGATGGGCCGCGAGGGCAGCGTGCGCACTTACGGGGAGATCGGCATTGCCGATCCGCACCATCCGCTCACGCATCACCGCAACAATCCCGAGTGGGTTGAGAAGGTAACGAAGATTGATACATTCCATGCGGAGCTGTTCGGGTATTTTCTGAATAAGATGAAGACTACTCCGGACGGCGACGGCACGCTGCTGGATCATTCGATGGTGGTGTATGGAAGCTGCATTTCCGATGGCAACCGGCATCTTCATGAAAATCTTCCTATCTTGCTGGCGGGCCGCGGCGGTGGTCTAAAGCCGGGGCGGCATATTGTCTATCCGAAGGGAACGCCGATGGCGAATTTGCATTTGACGCTGCTGGAACGTTTCGGCGTGGAGCCGGAGAAGATCGGCGATAGCACGGGTAAGCTGGAGCAGTTGGAACTCAGCGCTTGATTTGGGCATAGATATACTTGACAGACCGATTTACCCCTGAACTGCACGCACTGGAGCACCCGGCTGATTGAAAGAGTTTAAAGGCAAAGTCGCGGTGATTACTGGTGCGGCGAGCGGCATCGGACGTGGGATAGCCGAACGGTGTGTTAGTGAAGGCATGAAAGTAGTCCTCGCCGACATCGATGAAGCTAATCTCAGCAAGGCAGAAACTGAACTGAAAACCGCGGGCGGAACTGTGCTTGGTGTGAGGACGGACGTCTCGAAACGGAGTGACGTCGAACGGCTGGCTCGCCAAACGCTCGATGCATTTGGCCAGGTGCACTTGCTGTTCAACAACGCCGGGGTCGCTGCCGGTGGGGCGCCATGGGAGGCAACATGGAACGATTGGGAGTGGGTAACCGGCGTTAATTTATGGGGCGTGATCCATGGGGTCAAGGTGTTCACGCCGCTCATGCTTGCACAGAATACGGAGTGCCATATCATCAATACGTCGTCGGCCGCCGGGCTCATCGCCGGTGGCGGCTCCGCTCCTTACGCGGTGACGAAGCATGCGGTGGTAGCCCTCTCGGAAAGCCTGTACTTAACGCTCGAACAACGGAACTCGCAGATCAAAGTATCGGTTCTCTGCCCAGGGCTGGTGCGGACAAATATCGCCGATGCCTAGCGTAACAGGCCCGCGGAGCTGCGTAACGAACCGGCCACGATGACCCCGGAAATGCAAGCCGGTCTGACCGCACTCAAGGGCGCCATCGAGGCAGGCATGCCTCCTCTCCAAGTCGCTGACGTGGTCTTCGATGCAATTCAGAAGGAGCAGTTCTATATTCTTCCCCATCCCGAATGGACCGAAGTGATCCGACTTCGAACGGACAAACTGCTCCGAATGGAGAATCCGCAAAGCCCTGCAGCAACGATTGCGAAAGTCATTAACCGCCGCGGGTGAAGGACGGAAGGTCCGACTCATAGACCCAATGCCGTTTACTTAGGGCATTGGTGAGTAAGGGAACATCGTGGGCGCTAACGCTTCCTGCTCCGTTTCGGTGTTTCGGACTATCCAGAGCCGCGCCGGGAAATCAGCTGGTCAGCAGCGCGCAGAGCGACAGAAATAGTGCGGGTAAGGTGACGCAGACTCCCAGGCGTAGAAACTGCCAGAAGCCGACGTGCAAGCCTTCGCGGCGCAGGGCGATGAGCCAGAGGATGGTGGCCAGCGACCCGGTAATGGAAAGATTAGGGCCAAGGTCCACGCCGATCACCAGTGCGTTGCGCAGGATGCCTGACAAGTGTCCTTGCACTGCACTTCCGGTGAGCAGGCCAACCGGAAGATTGTTCGCGATGTTGCAGAGAAGCGCGACTCCGGAACCGGCGGAAAGGCTGCCGGCGAGGGGCGGAAGGCGCTCCAGATGGTGTACGGCTTGGCGTACCTGAAGGGCTGCTCCGGCGGTGTCGAGTGCTTCCACGATGACGAATAATCCGGCCACCAGCGGCAATACGCCCCAGGAGATGTCTTTGACCACCGGGATGAAGGCGGCGCGATCCACAAAGAGGACGGCGGCCAGCACCACCAGGGCCGCCACGCAGGTGGGCAGGCCTAAATCGGCATTCAAAGCGGAGGCAATTACGAGGACGAACGCGGTAGCGGCAATTCCCGCCGCGACCAGACGGCCGGATTGAGAAAGTTCCGCCGGCGCGCCGCCGGGGTGAATGGGCGCGCGGAGCTCCTTACGGACCAGCAGGCGAAGCATAACGTAAGTTGCGGAGATGGATAGCAGCGACGGCAGCGCGAACGCTCGAAGCCATTCGAGCAGCGGCGGCATGTGCTGCCCGAAAATCACCAGATTGGCGGGGTTCGAGATAGGCAGGACGAAACTCGCGGCGTTGGCAATGAACGCGCAAATAAATAAATAGGGAAGCACTGCGCCGCGCGCCTTCTTTACCGCAGCATAGACGGCGGGAGTCAGGACCACGGCCGTGGCGTCGTTTGAAAGCAGCACCGTTACTGCCGTGCCGACAAGGTAGAGAAGCGTGAACAGCCGGACGGGTGAGCCTTTGGAGGCTGTTACCGCGTGCGCGGCTAGAAAGTCGAACAGGCCCTGACGCCGGGCGAGTTCGGCCAGCAGCATCATGCCAGTGAGGAATAAGTAGACATCCGTGCCTCTACGAATGGCAGAGACCGCTTGGAACGGTGGTAACAGCCGGAAGCTCACCAGCAGCGCCGCGCCCAGACAAGCCCAGACCGCTTCCGGCCATTGCTTAGGACGGATCAGAATTCCCAGAATGGTGAGGGCTGCAATCAGCCAGATGCCGGCTTGGGGCAGGGAGCTTTAGTCCTGATTGTCTTGAATTTCTTCGATCCAGGCCATTTGGATGGCTTCGAGCTTGCCTTCGGTGGACGCCATGGGATCGTCTTTGAAATCTGGCAGCGCGGTGATCATCTTATGCAGATCGGTGTACCGGATGTGGGTCGGATCGTAACCCGGATGAGCTTCGTACAAGCTGAGCGCGATGTCTTCGGTTTGGTTCCAGGTAAGTCCAGGCATGAGTTTATTGTAATTGCCCCAGGGCCACCCGCTTAGTCGATCTTGGTCCCGGTAAGAGCGCCGCGAACGGCTGTGTTCATCATGTTCTCCGCCAGCGTCATGGTGGCCTGGTTGAGATCCTCCAGGGCGGCCGTTAGAACGTGGTGATCCTTGCCGTGATAGACGGTGAGAACGTCGCGTTTGGCTGCTTCCACCCGCTCGCGCTCCTCCGCGGTCAGGGTGTCCCAAGCGGCGTTCTTCTGCGCTTTCGCGGTTGCGGCCAGCATGTTGTCGGCTTCGACGCGCGCCTCGCGCAGCTGGCGCTCCTGCATGTCTTCTTCGGCTCTCTCAAGGCCTTCCTGAATCATGACTTCCACTTGCTCTTCGGTGAGGCCATAAGAAGGCTTCACTTCCACGCTGTGCTCTTTGCCGGTGCGGGCGTCACGCGCGGTGACGTTGAGGATGCCGTTGGCGTCAATCAGGAAGCGTACCTCGATGCGCGCGAAACCGGCGGGCATCGGCTGGATGTCCTTAAGATCGAAACGGGCCAGGCTGCGGCAGTCTTTGACCAGCTCACGTTCGCCCTGCAGGACGTGGATGAGCACGTTGCGCTGCCCTTCGACCGCGGTGGTAAAGCTTTCAGTAGCGCTGGCGGGAATGGTGGAATTGCGGTGAATGAGTTTAGAGACCACTCCGCCCATGGTTTCAATGCCCAGCGAGAGCGGAGTGACATCGAGCAGCAGTTGATCTTCCACATCGCCCGAGAGAATGCCGGCTTGTACGGCCGCGCCGAGCGCGACTACTTCATCGGGATTCAGTTCGGTGTGCGGCTTCGATTTGAACAGACGTTCGACCGCGGCGCGCACCAGCGGTATGCGCGTGGAGCCGCCGACCAGGACGACTTCGTCGATATCCGCGGGGGTGAGTTTGGCGTCGGCAAGACAAGCGCGGCAGGGTTCCAAAGTCCGTTCGATGATAGGCGTGATGAGCCGTTCAAACAGCGTGCGGTCAATGGCGCGCAGGTAACGCCGGCCGTGATAGTCCAGTTCGATGTTGGTCCCGGGGACGAAGGACAGTTCCTGTTTCGCCGCGATTACGGCGCGGCGTAAGCGCTGCACGCCTTCCGAATCACCCGATAGATTTTCACCCCATTCCGATTGCAGGTCCTCGAGCGCGATCCGGAGCAGGAGATTGTCAATATCATCGCCGCCCAGGTGCGTGTCGCCGTTTGTCGCCAGTACTTCGAAGATGCCGTCATGTATACGCAGGATCGACACATCGAACGTACCGCCGCCGAAATCGTAAACCGCAATCACGCCGTTCTTGCGCTTATCGAGACCATAGGCGAGAGACGCTGCCGTGGGCTCATTCACCAGGCGAAGAACCTCGAGGCCGGCGAGACGCCCGGCATCCTTGGTGGCCTGGCGCTGGGCATCGTTGAAATACGCCGGAACCGTGATCACGGCCTGGCCGACGGTTTCGCCCAGAGCATCTTCGGCGTTCTCCTTCAACTGGCGCAGGACGGCGGCGGAAATTTCAGGAGGCGTGAAAGTGCGGCCGCCGAGTTCGAGCTTGATGTTGTCTTCAGGGGCAATGCGGAAGGGAAAGAGCTTCAGCTCTTCCTGGATGTCGGCCACGCCGCGGCCCATCAGCCGCTTCACCGAATAAACGGTGCGCTCCGGCTTGGTGAGGAGTAGTTCAGAGGCGATTTCGCCGGCGATCAGCTTGCCGTCTTCCGAGAGCGAAACAATGCTGGGGACTATTTTACGGCCGTCCGCGTCTTCCACGATGCGCGGGCCGGTGAGCTCCATGTAAGCGACCAGGCTGTTGGTGGTCCCCAGGTCGATGCCAACGATTTTGGATTTGCGGCTTTCGCCAAAGTCGATTTGAAAAGTTCCCATGATTCAATTACAAACGGTCGTCGACCGGTTCAGCGGCGGCGACATCCGGGTTGAGCGCCCGGTCGACGTCGCGGATCAGGTTCTCAATATAGCGGCGGCGGTTGAGCGCGCCACGAACTTCATGCAGGGCTTGCTTTGCGGTTTCGCTTTGCGGCTCCGAGGCGTCGTACTTGCCGAAGAGCTTTTCGAGTTCGGCGTCTACCTTCGCTCGCATGCCGGTAAAGTTTTGCTTGGCGGTTTCGAGCTGCGGACGCGCGGAGTCGTCGCCGGACTTCAGCTCTTCAAGCGCCATGTTCAGTTCGAAGACTTCTTCGAGGAGTTCCGGAGGAACATCTTTCGAGCGCTGCTCACCGATGGGGAAGCCTTCTTCGGTCAGCAGGTATTCGGCTCGCTTCACCGGATCACGCAGCGTCCGGTAGCCATCGTTGAGGACTGCAGTGGCTTCGAGCGCTTCCGCCTGTTCAGATGGGCTCTTGCGCGTGAAGCGGTCCGGATGCCAAGTGCGGCTCAGTTCATAGAAGCGCTTTTGCAGGGCTTCGAGATCTAAACGGAGTTTGGGTTCAATGCCGAAAAAGGCGTAGAAATTCTTAGAGAGAATGGGCATGGGCTCAGTTCCTAAGAACTAGAGAATGGAACTAATGAGAGAAGGACGTACCGCAGCCGCAGCTCTTGGTGGCGTGCGGATTTTGGAACACAAAGCCGGACTGAATGATGGAATCCTGCCAGTCGAGCGTCATGCCGTCCAGAAAGACCATGCTTTTCGGATCAACGAAGACTTTGACATCTTCGAATTGAAAGACGTGGTCGCGGGGGCGGGGCTCCGGCGCGAACTTGAACTGATAGCTCAGCCCGGAACAACCGCCTCCCAAAACGCCCAGCCGCAAACCACCCGCGACACCTTCACGAGCGAAGGCGTCACGGATTTTTTGAACGGCTTTGGGCGTAACGATAACCTGTTCGGCCATAATTTTTAGTGGACAGCTACGGTTTCGCGCGTCGCAGCGGGTTGATGTTTGCTCTTGTAATCGCCGATCGCAGCCTTGATGGCATCTTCGGCAAGCACGGAACAGTGAATTTTCACCGGAGGCAGCGCAAGCTCGGTGACGATGTCTGTATTTTTAATTTCGAGCGCCTGCTCCACGGTCTTGCCCTTGAGCCATTCGGTGGCAAGGGAGGAACTGGCAATAGCGCTGCCGCAGCCGAAAGTTTTGAACTTGGCATCTTCAATGATGCCGGTTTCCGGGTTGACCTTGACCTGCAGTTTCATAACGTCGCCGCATTCAGGCGCGCCCACCATGCCAGTGCCAACATCGGCACTGCTCTTGTCCATGGAGCCTACGTTACGCGGATTATTGTAATGATCGAGAACTTTGTTTGAATAAGCCATGATGTAATCCCGTTTCTTTAATGATACTAATGCGCCGTCCAGGAGACCTTGGAGAGGTCGACGCCTTCTTTCGCCATTTCGTACAGCGGCGAAAGTTCGCGGAGCTTCCTGACTACTTCGATTACTTTGTTGGCCACGTAATCCACTTCTTCCTCGGTGTTGAAGCGGCCGAGACCGAAGCGAATGGAAGAGTGCGCTAAATCGTCGCCGGCGCCTAAGGCCTTCAAAACGTAGCTTGGCTCGAGCGTCGCGGAGGTGCAGGCGGACCCGCTGGATACGGCGATGTCGTTAATGCCCATGAGCAGGCTTTCGCCTTCTACGTAGGCAAAGCTGATGTTCAGATTATGGGGCAAATGATGCTCCATGGTGCCGTTGATGTAGGCTTCATCCAACTCACCCAGCAACTTGTGCTGCAGCTTGTCGCGCAAATAAATCATGCGCTTGCTCTCTTCGGCCATGTCGCGGGCGGCAATCGCGCAGGCCGCACCCAAACCGACAATACCGGGAACGTTCAGGGTTCCAGAGCGCATGCCGCGCTCATGGCCTCCACCGTCCATTTGAGCGGTGAGCTGAACGCGTGGATTTCTGCGGCGCACGTAGAGCGCGCCAGCGCCCTTCGGGCCGTACAGTTTGTGCGCGCTGAGCGAAAGCAGATCGATGCCGTCGGTAGCGACGTTCACTGGAATCTTCCCTACTGCCTGCACGGCGTCGCTGTGGAACAGAACACCCTTCTCTTTGGCGATTTTCGCGATTTCCTGCACTGGCTGCACAACCCCGATTTCGTTGTTGGCATACATGATGGAGATCAAGATGGTTTTGTCGGTGATGGCGGCGCGCAACTGATCGAGATCAATTAAGCCATTGGTCTGTACGGGCAGATAGGTGACGCGGACGCCATCCTTTTCAAGGCGTTTGCAGGTGTCGAGCACGGCTTTATGCTCGGTGACTTGCGTGATGATATGGTTGCCGCGCTCGGCGTACATCTGCGCCACACCCTTGAGGGCGAGGTTATTGGATTCAGTGGCCCCGCTGGTGAAAACGATTTCTTTCGCGGACGCGCCGATCAAGTCGGCAATCTGCTGGCGGGCTTTGTCGACAGCCGCCTCGGCTTCCCATCCGAATTCGTGGTTGCGCGAGGCGGCGTTTCCAAAGATTTCGAGGAAGTAGGGTGTCATCGCTTCAAACACACGCGGGTCCATCCGCGTGGTAGCGTGGCTGTCCATGTAAATGGGGAGTTTCATAGAAGTCATTTCCTTGCCGAACCATTCGCTCCTGGAGGATCAATGCGCTTGGGAGTGTTGTTGAGAGCCACCAGCGTTTGCGTTAGAGAATCCTGCCAGCCGGCGGGGTCTTCCGCCGCGAGATCATCGTCTAACATATTTTCGATGCTAACGCTATCCAGAAGTCGCATAATACCGTCGTGAATGCGCTTGAGCGGGCGCTTCACCGTACAACGTCCGGAGTGGCCGCAGTGCGCGCCGGCGGTAAAACAATTGGCGAGAACGATAGGGCCATCGATAGCGCGAATTACTTCCAGGGTGGAGATCAGCTTCGGGTCGCGCGTCAGGCGATAACCGCCATTGGTTCCGTATTCGGCAACCAGAAAGCCGGCTTTACCCAATTTCTGTAAGAGCTTGGAAAGCACCGGGAGGGGGATGCCGCAGGTGTCGGATACCTCCTTGGCACTGAGGGCGTGTGCGTGAATTGCATCCGGGCCAGCTTCACGCCGCCGGGCAGCAAAATGCTTGAGAGCAATTAAGCTGTAATCCGCTTTTTTGGTTAGCCGCAGCATTTGTTGGGTAGCGGCCTGCAGAGAGTTGAGGGCAGCCATCTGCAGCCGATATGTCTACTTGTTTATAACATGTTATCGCGGGCAGTTGTGACCGCTTTTATGTCATGTAGAATCAATAGTTTACAACCAGGCAAACTGCGGGTTAGTGTTCCGGCCAGGGAACGGAGTATCCGGGGCGCTCTGATAGGCTACTTTAGGGAAGCCCTCTCTGGCTAGGATACTCTAAGTTCACGCTTGATACGCCTCTTTCGCGTTTTCATCCCAGCAAGTGTCGTTGCGCTGCTGATCTCCGAAGTGCTCCTCGTTTTGGCGTGCTATGTGTCCGGCTTGTACATCGTACACGTCGATCCGGCATTCTATCTTTTCGACGAGAACAACTTTTGGAAGCTCGGCCTGCTCACCGGCTTCATTGTGCTGGGCATCTACTTTCAGGATCTATACGGTTCGCTGCGGGTGCGCTCTCGCATCCTGCTGGTGCAGCAGATCTGCCTGGCGGTTGGCTGCGCGCTGCTGGCGGTGGCTTTCCTCGGATACATTGAGCCGAGTCTGCTAATGGGGCGCTGGTTGATGATGTTGGGCAGCTTGCTGGTGATCGTGGTGCTGCCGCTTTGGAGGGTTTTTTTCTGGAAGTACGTGGTCGCGGGATTTGGTTCGGAACGGGTTTTGCTGATGGGCAATTCGAGCATTCTCGGGGACGTGATCGAATCCTTGCTGCACAGGCCTGAATTTGGCTACACCGTGCTTGGCTATCTGTGTGAAGAAGAGCCGTGCGGTTTTCCGGTGGTCTGCTTAGGGAAAATCGAAGACGTCCGCAGTGTATGCGAGCAGCATCGGCCGACGCGCATCGTGGTGGGCATGGAAGAACGGCGGAACAGGATGCCGTTTCGCGATCTGCTGGATATTCGTTTCGGCGGCATCATGATCGAGGATGTGGCGGACACCTATGAAATGGCCACGCAGCGTGTCTGCACGCGCAAGATTCAGCCGTCGCAGCTGATTTTTTCATCGATGCTGGGACCGCGGCGGCAAGCCCTCACGGTGCAAAAACTCTATTCGCTGCTGATGGGCACGACGGGTTTGCTGGTGGCCTCGCCGCTGATGGTGGCGACCTGGATAGCCGTAAAAGCCAGCTCGCCCGGGCCGGCGTTTTACCGGCAGCGCAGAGTGGGAATGAACGGCAAGGTATTCACGGTCTATAAATTCCGGTCGATGTATGTGGATGCGGAGGCGCGAACGGGGGCGGTGTGGGCGTCAAAAGACGATCCACGCGTTACGCCGCTGGGGCGATGGCTGCGCAAGCTGCGTCTGGATGAGCTACCGCAGTTCTGGAATGTAGTGAAGGGCGATATGTCGATTGTGGGACCGCGGCCCGAGCGTCCGGAGTTTGTGGAATTGCTGGCACATCAGATTCCGTATTACCGGCAGCGGTTGGCGGTGAAGCCCGGTATCACCGGATGGGCGCAGATTAACCACAAATACGGGGACACTCAATTGGACGCCATGATTAAGCTGGAGTACGACCTTTACTACATTAAAAACCTGGCTCCGGCGCTTGATTTTTACATCATCTTTCACACGATAAAGGTGATGCTGCTGAGCCGGGGCGCGCAGTAGCGTTACTTCGCTGGATCAGCGTCGAAGCGCAAAGCGACTTCCGAGCTGTAGCGTCTGTAACCTGAAAAGGTCATGTTGTTCCATTCCTCGCGGCCGGAGTCGCTGTAGAGCACCGAGTAGGTACCGGTTTTGGGCAGCAGCCACTGTTTGCCATTCAGGTCCACCAATTGCAAGGTGATACCCCATTCCACTTCGGAAATGCGAGTTTCGGCGGGAATGTCGAGCGATCGCCGGGCGATTTTAAGAATTTCTCCGGTAGCGGTTGAGATCCAAACATCGGTCTGAAAAGACAAGTGATAGTGCCGGCCGGAAACCTGGAAATCCCAGGGGCTATTTTCCGCGCTGACCTCAACGCGGTAAATGGCCGCTTCGAGGCCGTCGACCGTCGCGAAACCTCGAAATCTGGGCAGTTCGACAGACAGCAGCCTTAGGGTTTGCAGTAACAAGGTTCCGAATTCGCCTTCCGACCACGCGCCCGGCAAGTGCGCCATGCTCGGGCGCAAATGATCGTCCTGATAGATCTCAGAATAGTGTTCGATGCCGTTCTCAAAGGAGAGCGTGGCGGTTACGGTGTCGAGGAAGCGGGCGGGACGTCCGTCGAGAACGCCTCTATAGCGCTGGATTTCCTCGTGGCAGACAAAGGACTTGAGCTGAGCATACAGTTCCTCATTGGCATCGCGGGCCTTACTGAGAATTTCTACATCGCTGGTGGTCAGGCGTGGAACACGGTCGGAGCCGGAGAGAAGGGCACAGAAGAGCAGGAATAGACATGCTTTCCACAAACCTGGTTTCCAAGCGATCGCCATATTACTTTCATCGGCTTTACCTGGAAATCTTTCTATATCTTTCTACCGCGAGGTTGTGCTCGGCGAGAGTGGCCGAGAAGTGATGCGAACCGGAGTTATCCGGTTTGGCAACGAAATAGAGATAAGCGACGGTAGCCGGATGCAGGGCGGCTGCGAGCGATTGGGCGCCGGGGTTGGCGATGGGTCCGGGGGGCAAACCGGTGTGTGTGTAGGTGTTATAGCGGTTCGGACTGGCCAGGTCGGATTTGCCGATCACGCCGCGATAGCGGTTTTCGAGCAAAGCGGCATAGGCGGTGGTGGGATCGCACTGCAGCGGCATTTCCAGGCGGAGACGGTTTAAGAATACGCCTGCAATCATGGGGCGCTCCGGCGCGAGGGCGGACTCCTTCTCGACCAGAGAGGCGAGGGTCACCACTTGATGCAGATCGCGGTGGGGATCGGGGTGGCCGCCCGTGGCGGAGAGCAATTGCCACTGCTTGCGGAATTCAGCCGTCATCATCTGGCAGAGCTGCGTGGCGGTGGTGGTGTGCGTAATGCGGTACGTAGAGGGGAAGAGATAGCCTTCGAGATCCGGGGCGCCGGGGTCCAGGTCGCGGATGGCGGTGGGATCGGCGGCGGCCTTGAGGAAATCTCCCGGATGGATGGCTCCGGCTGTTACGGAATGTTCGAGCAGGGCGGCGATGTCAAAGGTGTTGCTGCCCTCCGGGACGGTGAGCAACTCGAAGAAAACCTGGCCACGGCTGATCTTATTGAAGATTTCCCAGGGCGTCTGGCTTTCCGAGAAACGGTACTCGCCCGCCTGCAATTTGGCGGTGGGGTGGAGAACGCGGATAGCGAGAAAGGCCCAGCTGGAGCGAACCAGGCCCTGCTCGGCTAGCACCTCGGCAATCTGCCGTGAAGACGTGCCATGCTCGATTTCGACGAAGGTCTGGTCGTGCGGTGCGGTGTAGGGACCCAGGTAGGCATAACCGGCGATGCCCAGGAGGACGACAAACAGCAGGACCGCGAACGCTTTGACGGCTTTACCCATTCAGTTGATTGTCGCGGAAGGCCAAATAGCTTTCGAGCAGGAGTACGGCGCTGAGGCGATCGACCGATTTCTTATGTTGTTCGAGCGAAGCTCCTCCGGCACGCAGGATGCGTCCGGCTTCGACGGAGGTCAGGCGTTCATCCCAAAAAACAACCGGCAATTGGAGGTGTGCGGCCAGGCGCGCGGCGAACTCGCGGGTGTATTCGCTTTGGCGGCTTTCGTCGCCGCTCATATGCAGTGGTTTTCCGATCAAAAGCACTTTGACGTTTGAGCGGGCGGCGAGATCTTTGAGTTTTTCCAGATCTTCACGGATGCGGGTGCGCTGGAGGGTTTCGATTCCCTGGGCGGTCAATCCCAATTCGTCGCTGAGCGCGAGACCGATTCTTTTCTTGCCGACATCGAGCGCGAGCACCCGTCCGGCGTGTGAATATTCCTCTGCATTGCCCAAGTCAGAATTATAAAAGGTAGAATGCGGTATCAGCTTTGGCACTGTTCACTCCCACGCAAAGCTCCGAAAAAAGCATTAACTTTGCGACCTCGCTTATCGCCTTAGCGGCAACCGTGGCCTTGCTCTACTACGGCCGCGATTTCTTTGTAACGTTGATAGTCGCCGCGGTATTTGCCTTCATTCTGGATCCCGTTGTGGAACTGATCATGCGCATGCGCGTGCCGCGCGCGGCGGCCACCGGGATTGTGATTGGCGTTGCGGTGATCGCAGTTTACGTCCTGATGGTGGTTGCCTGGACGCAGCTTTCCACGCTTAGCGAAGATCTGCCGACCTATACGTCGCGCATCAATGAACTGCTGAGCAAGGCCAACGACAGATTGGGCCAGCTCGAAAAGCAAACCGTGGACATGGTGGTGCCGAAGACGCTTCTGCAGCAACAGCAGCAGATTGAGCAGAAGCCGCAGGAAGCGGCCAAGGCTCGCAGGCGCCGGGCGGGGATGCCGGTAGAAAAGCCGGCTGTGCCCAGCAAGCCGGTGGTACAGGAGGTGCGCATACAAACCGACCCGAAACCACTGTTGAGCACCGCGTACAGCTATGTCTCGGGCTATTTCCACGTGATGGTGATGGCGGGATTTGTGCCGTTTCTGGTGTATTTCATGCTGAGCTGGCGAGACCACATCAGCCGGACGTTCCTGCACCTGTTTCAGGGCGATACGCGCTACGTGGCGGGAAAGAGTTGGCTGGGCATCAGCGAAGCGACGCGCGCCTACGTGCTGGGCAATTTCTTCCTGTGGATCTTTCTTAGCAGTGTTAGCGCTATTGTTTTCTTCCTGTTGGCGGTACCGTACTGGCCGCTAATCGGCCCGTTGAGCGCTTTCTTCAGCCTGGTGCCGTATGTCGGGCTGCCGTTATCCGTGGCTCCGCCGGTGCTTGCCGCGCTGGCGATTCCCAATAAATTCAAAGTGATCGCCGGCATCGCGTTGATTACCGCGGCCTTGCACGTGTTCGCGATGAATTTTCTGTACGCCAAAATCATCGGGCGCAAAGTGCGCTTGAATCCGTTCGTTGTCACGGTGGCGCTGATGTTCTGGGGAACTTTGTGGGGCGGGATCGGTCTGATTCTGGCCGTTCCGGTTACGGCCGGCCTGAAGGCGGTGTGCGACAACGTGGAGTCGCTACACGACTACGGGAAGATTTTGGGCGACGACTAAGGCGCTTTTTTTTACTGAACGTGAGTTTCTACCGCCGCAGTGAGCGTGGCCTTGCTATGCAGCGCTTCCGCGCGGACGTAGGCCAAGGCAACTATTTTGTGGAGCGCGGGCGAGTAGACCGCCGAAGTGATTTCGGCTGCGGGCTTGCCATCCGCAGTCAGCTTCGTTCCGGGCGGGGGCGGCACCTCTCCGTCCAATTGGATGGGAGCCAGCAGGCGGTGGACCTGTCCGCGGGAACGGACACGCTCCACAATCTCCTGTCCCAGATAGCAGCCCTTGGTGAAATGAACGGCGTGGAGAGCCTGCGTCTCCTGTACCAAGTAGCGTTCGCTGATGTCTTCGCCGTAGCGCGCGACCCCGTTTTCCACACGTACGATGCGCGCTTCTTGCGGGGTGGCTTGCGGTAGGCCAGCTGCCGCAAGGCGGTCGACGAGGGCGGCTTTTTCGGCTTCGGGGAGAAATAGACGGACGCCCAGAGGACCCGTGGCCGCAGCTCGGGAGACAAAGCCGCTCGGGGTATAAGCCACTCCGTTCGGGTGTTCCGCGACTGGGATGCCCAGCTCAGTTGCCACGTTAACGCTGTTTGGACCTTCGATGGCGATCTCGGCCCAGGCGGAGGTTTCGTCCTCGAGGGTGACGTCGTCGGCAATGATGTAGCGGTCCAGATGTGCGTACAGGAGAGCGGCTGTTTCGGGTTCGGTGTCCAGAAACATGCTTTCGCCGAGGTTATAGATGTAGGCGTCCGCCAGGATGCGGCCTTTGTCGTTCAGGAAGAAGGCGTAGAGACCGGAATTCTCAGGTAAGTGGTTGACGTTGTTGGTGCTCATGGCATGCAACAGGCGCGCCCGGTCTTCACCGGTCAAGCGGAGCTTGCCACGGGCCGAGAGATCAATCCATGCCGCGGCGGTACGGAGAGCTTCGTAACCGTTCATATATTTATCACTAGTATCAGTATCACTAGTGTGTTAGACGCGGCTACAGGCCTTGCAGCGTCAGCGATCGCAGATAAGCCGAGATCAGGACGATGATGATGCCGGAGACGCCGATGCTGAGCAGGCGGTGTTTGCCCTTTCCGGCGATGGTGATGTCACCGTAGGGTGATGTCGCCCAAAGGATCGCGCTTGAAAGCATATGGGCGACCAGCAGCATTTTGATGCCGAAAAAGATCTGGTACGACTGGGTGTGTTTAGGTCCGGCGTAGGCGAGGAAGTTATAGAAACCGGAGAGAAGAATTAAGCCAAGGAGCGTGTAGAGCACCTTGCGGTGGCGCAATTGGGCTCCCGCGGCGGCCTGCATGCGGAGATCTTCCGGCAGGGTATTCAGGATGGGTCGTAAGACCTGCCCGGAGTAAACAAGGCCGCCCAGGAAGAGAATGACCGAGAAGATATGGGTGAAGCGGGAGACGAGATGAACGGTATAGTCGAGCACAAAGTTTGAGTATATGCGGGAGGCGTTCCGGAGTGTGTGGCCCGGAGGTGACATGCTGATCCGGGGGGATGGTGGCGAGAACTTGCTCTTTTCGCGTAGGGGTTGCTGCAGCAGTGTCGCGGAGGTATTCCTTCGGGTGTTGGTGGACTTCCTGGCGGCGTTTCTCAAGTTCGGCGCCGAGGGGTGGTGTGAGTGGGGTGGTGAAAGATAGTGTCAATAATTTTGTGTAAACGCGGTTCACTTTCTTGGGAAAGGATAGGCCGACGGCCTTCAGACGTACTTCGGCCAGGCGTCTCTCCGCCGAAGTCACAATAGCCCAACGCCCTTTCCGCGCCGCTCGCACGGCTTCACGAGCACCGTGGACGATCGTCAATCCTGCTACGTCCTCGCTCTCCGCCGCCAA
>Ga0193743_1000272_pt1 | contig 41251 bp, 11 predicted proteins | sample L2c2metaG_FD_143038 | JGI IMG/M metagenome (GOLD analysis project Ga0193743, IMG submission 143038) | Soil microbial communities from a riparian zone of the East river system, Colorado, United States - L2c2 | ecosystem: Environmental > Terrestrial > Soil > Riparian zone | place: USA: East River... | reverse complement strand
AAGGCCCAGGCCACCGAGGCCCAACAGGCCGCCGACGAGGCCAAGCAGGTCGCCGCCGCCCCCGGCGCGACCGCCGAGCAGAAGAAGACCGCTGCCGAGGCCACCAAGACCGCCGAGCAGGCGAACAAGACCGCGACCGACGCCGCCGAGGCCGCGAAGAAGCCGGTCACCGACGTTCCGGCCACCTGGTCCGAGTCGTCCTCCGCCGCCCAGTGCATCGGCCCCGACTGCACCGCCACCGCGACCGGCACCACCAGCGGCTTGCCCGGCGACTCGAAGTCCACCGCCACCTGCACCGCCGGTGAGGGCGGCTGCGGCGTCACCGCTACCGCAACGGCCGTCACGCACCCCGGTCGCGGCGCCGAGCCGCCCACCAGTGAAGGCGAGACGGGCGCCACCGTCATCTGCCCCGACACCGGGTGCCTGGCCGGCTCCTCGCAGACCGACGCCGCCGGCGCGGCCAAGGTGACCGGCAAGGCCACCGCCACCTGCCAGCCAGGTACCCCCTGCCAAGCGGGCACCACCGGCAGCACTACCAAGGACTACGCCGAGGTCAACGCCGCTTGCGCGGGTACCGGCTGCACCACCCACACCGAGGGCGACGCCTCCAGCGAGACCAAGGCCAGCGACAGCACCAAGGGCGGGGTCAACAAGGCCGTCTCGAAGACCGACTGCACCGCCGGCACCGACGGCCAGTGCGCCGGTCAGAGCGCGGTCGCGGCGAGTGAGCAACTGGGTGCGCGCGCCTCGGCGACGTGCACCGGCACCGACGGGTCGCGCTGCTCATTCTCCTACCGGGCGGAGAGCCACGCCTCCGCGGACGGCGCCAAGGCGGACGCGGTCGGGCACAAGGAAGGCGAGTTCGGCGGCGGCCAGGTCGCTACCACGGCCGCCGCGGCCGGGGACGCCGCCTCGGCCCAGGCGATGGCCTCCTGCGTAGGCACCGAGGGCACCGACTGCAGCTACAGCTTCGAAGCCACCAGGGACGCCTCGGCTGGTGACAAGTCGGGTTCCTGGGCGAAGGCGCACGCGCACGGCAAGGGCAGTGGCGAGATGGGCGGCGGCGCGGTCGCTGTGTCCGCCCAGGCGTACGCCAAGGGCAACCAGGCGTTCGCGTCGGCGACCTGCACCGGCGAAGGCGCCGACTGCTCGGACTCCAGCTACTTTGCCTTCGCCGCCGACTCCGCCCGCGCCGAGATCCCCAACGGCCCCTACAACTGGGGCGGACACCTGGACGCGAAGAAGACCGTCCAGTGCGGCAACAGCGGCCCTGGTAGCTGCGGTGTCGCCGCGGTGGCGAACCCCTACGACCCAGACGGTGGCCAGGGCTACTGCACCACCAGCACCTGCCCGGGCTACCAGGAGAGCAGCTTCAAACCGGTCTTCACCGCCACCACCCCGCCGACCGGGCCACCTCCGGGCTTCGACGCGAACGGCAACCCGCTCAAGCCGATCCCGATCGATGAGCTTGGACCGAACCAACGCGGCGTCGAGGGCGTCGACAAGGACGGCAACAGGGTCCTGAAAGTCAAGCCGGAGGGCGGTGCGGTACAGACCTGCACGGTGGGCAAGGACTGCCAGGGCCCCAACAAGGACAGCCTGAGCACCCCCGGCGGCGAGACCGTCAACTGGGGCGACAACAAGTTCACCGGCAACGTCCCGGTGACCCCGGGCTCGGGCAAGAAGGACAACGTCCAGGGCTCCGAGGGAATTACCTCTTACCGCGACGACAAGGGCAACGGCGCGTACTCGGTCAAGGGCAACGGCCAGGTCACCGACGGGGTGTCCGGCTCGAAGATCACCTACCGGGACTCCCGGCCGGTGGTCACCTACGACAACCTGAGTCCGCCGGCCTCGGAGAACAGTGGCCGCTTCGCCAATCTGAAGGGCTCGCCGTTCACCACCACCTGTGCGGGCGGGTGTGTGGGTGACATCAAGAATGCCGACATCGGCCAGGGTGTTTGGACCGACCACATCGACATCGCCGGCACCCCCGGCACGTTGATCGGCCGCGATGGGGTGGGCAACGCCGCCACCCTGGACTTCGAGGGCAAGGGCAAGGTCACGACGGCGGAGAACGACATCATCGACGCCAACGGTGACGGCATCGGCGGCTGGACCACCATCAAGACCCGGGACGCCTTCGGCCACTCCGGCGTCTTCGACATCTCCAACGACCAGACCGGCAGCGTCAAGCTCGGCAAAGAGGGCTACACGATCGCCAAGCGCACACCCGTGGGCGGTATCGCCGGCCTGCTGGGTCCGATCGGGATCAACGTGACCACCCCCGACGGCAACGGCCAGAACGGGGAGATCCGCTGCGTCGGCGGCTGTGAGCTGACCCGGCCGGACGGGATGAAGCAGGCCAACCCGAACGGGCTGTCGGCCGAGGCACTGGCCAAACCGGATGCCAACCGCACGTGCGCGAACTGCATCGTGGTCGAACCGATCACCAAGCAGGGCGAGCTGCCGACCGAGACCGGCGGCATCACCAACCTCGCCGATGGCACGGTGCACTGGACCGACCCGTCCGGCAACACGCACAAGTGCGAGGGCAAGAGCTGCAACATCGGCATGCTGTACGGCGAAGGCGGCGGCGTCACCTGCACCGGCAAGGGCTGCGAGGGCACCAACGTCGCGGGCCAGCGGATGAAGGGCGAGGGTTGGTTCCTCTACCCGACCACGGACGGCAAGGGCAACATCACCGGCAACCAGGGCATGGGGTGCCGGGACGGCGCCGGCAAGTGCGAGACCAATGTCCCGAAGGAGTACCAGCTCCGTTGGCAGGGCGACCCCGACGCGTCCTGGATGCTGCTCACCGACCCCACCTACCGGCGGCCCTCGCTGGACAATGAGCTGGACCGCCAGATCGCCGACCGTCTCGGGCTCGACCCGAAGGGGCCGCTGCCGCCGCTGACCAACTCCGACCGCGCCGCCCTCACCGACGACGAGAAGAAGCGCTACGACGCCGGCCTGCCCGCGCTCACCCAGGAGCAGAAGGACGAAGCCGTCCTGATGAGCGGCATCGAGCAGAGCAAGCGGCAGCGCCTGCTCGGCAAGCTGGAGGGCGAGCTCTCCGGCGACGACCTGAAGAGCACGCTGGACGTCATCGAGAAGGCGAACGCCGACGGGCTCACCGACAAGGAGCGCGCCGATCTCGCGCCGGAGCTCAAGAAGCTTGAGCAGGCCAGCCAGACAGGCAAGGAACTCGCCGACGCGCACCGGTTCGTGGACGGCATCGACCGGGCCAGCTACACCCCGCCGACCATCGCCGACATCAACGCGAAGCTGGCCGCCGACCCGAAGCTGGTGGAGGAGCTGGCCGGGCCAGCGCCCGTGGTGAACTCGAACGGGTCGCTGAGCCTCGAGCAGCTGCTGGATCCCACGAAGATCCCCCCGCCGCCGCCGCCGACCGAGCTCGACCGGAAGACCGCCCAATTGTGGGACACCCCGGACAACAAGCTGGAGCGCGCCAGGGACAAGGCCGCCGAGCTGATGGGCGTGGACCCGGACGCGGATCCCAACGCGCGCCGCAAGCCGATGACGGCGGAGCAGGCGAAGCTCTCCGCGAACAACATCGCCGATCTGAGCTTGATCCCGCGCGATCGGTCGGTGGCCGAGCAGAACACCGATCTGGACAAGCGGCGCAAGACGCTGGACCAGACCGACCCTCAGCAGGTCGACGCGTTCAACGCTGACGTGGCGAAGGTCAACGGCGAAGTGGCCGCGGTAAACGGGATCCGGGCGCGGATCAAGGAGAACACCCCCGCGCCGGATCCGAAGGCTGCCGAGCAGGCGGCGCAGCGCCGCAAGCTGGACCTGGCGTTCGCCAAGCACGCCGATGACGACCCGTTCTACCAGCGGTTGAACAACGCGAACACCGACCTGCAGCGGGTCACCACGCTGGCCGACAGCATGGAGAAGTCGGGCGACCGGAACCAGGTCGAGGTTTCCAAGGTCCTTCGCGGGTACCAGGACGCCACTCTGACCCGGTACAACGCCATCGCCGGTGGGCCTCGCTCGCAGAGCAACATGCTGGGCAGCGGGCAGTGGGTCAAGATCCAGGATGAGTCGCACCCGGTCTGGCTGAACCTGCCCTCCACCGGCCACTCCGATGTGGTCTCCGCGCTGAACGCGGCTGTCCGGCTGCCCACCTTCCCCACCGACCTGCACGTGCTCGGGGACAAGTCGCTGCTGCCGGTCAAGAAGTCCGAGGACGCTCCGGAGACCTCCGTCTGGGACACCCTGTCAGCCGATGAGAAGGCCAACATCGCCGCCTACCACACGGCGGAGCAGTGGGAGGGGCCGCAGCTCGACTCCTGGAGCAAGATCGAGGCGCTGCGCACCGGCATCAAGGAATCCGACATCAAGAGCGAGGGCGACCGGCGCAAGCGCTCCGAGATGGTCGCCGGGTGGTTCGCCGAGAGCCGGGACCACCCCGACGGTTGGCGCGACTGGACCTTCTACCTGCGCGACGGCCAGGCCTCGCAGGCCGAGCAGGCATTCAAGGACGGCCGACCGAACTGGGTCGAGCACAAGCTCGACAAGCTCGGCGACGGAATCATGGCCGTGCACGACTTCTTCACCTACGACATGCCGGACTGGACCTACCTCGGCGGCAAGCCTCCGGACCGCGACAGCACGTCGAGCAAGATCAGCGACGGCATCGCCCGAGCGGTCGCCTATGCGCCCAAGGGCGCCGCGCACCTGGTCGGTGCATTCGGCGAGGAGCTGTACCACGACGTCAAGTACGATCCGGACATCGGTTGGGCGGACGAACCTACCCGGCTGCAGGACGAAACGTGGGCGGAGTACCAGAACCGCGTCTACCCGTTCACCGGCATGTTCGCCAAGGCCGGGCAGGACATGTGGAACCGGTGGAAACCGGTGTTCACCGACGGCAGCTGGGAGACGGTCAAGCACGGCGACTGGCGCCAAGGGCTCTACAGCGGCTACTCGGAAGATCCGGTCGGCACCCTGATGGCCGACCTGACCATCCCGTCGCTGCCGCTCGCCGGCGCGGGTGCGATCTTGAAGGTGGGCGGTGCGGCGGTGAAGGCCGGCGTGCTGGGGGCCACCGGCCTCCGGGCCGGCATCGTGCGGGCGGCCGGGGCAACCATGATCGGGGCCGGCCGGATTGCGATGCTGCCGATGCAGGTAGTGGTCGCGCCGTACCGGCTGTGGGGCGCGGCGGGGCGGCTCAGCGCGGCCGGACTTGGTCGCGCGCTGCCTCCGCTGGCCGAGTTGGCCCGGACCGGCGGAGCTCGCATGACCGGGTACGTCACCGACGCGGCCGCCGCGGGCTCGCCGGGGATGGCCGGGGCACTTGCGGGCGCGGCGGGCGCGCTTCGCGGCACCGGGCGATTCGCGGAAGCGTCCGCGCCGTACTTCTCCATCATCGGCCGCTCCGGGCTGATCGGCCTGGTCAAGGTCCCCAGGGCGTACTCGGCGCTCGGCATCGAGAGGAACGCCACCCCGGCGGAGATCCGGGCCGCGCGACAGAGTGGGTTGCGGGCGGCGGACAACCTCGGACTGATCGACGTCAACAAGACCGGCATGGGTCAGAAGGCCAGCCAGTGGCTGTCGGTGTTGGAACGGAGCCGCATCGAGCGCGCCTACCAGACGGTGCTGAAGGACCGCGCCGGCCAGCTGCGCACCGAACTCCGGGTCGACCGGACCAAGGAGTTCCTGGGCAAGTTCACCGTCGAGGCCCAGCAGGCGCGGCGCGAGCAGGTGCGCGAGGCGGCCAAGCAGGCGAAGGAAAACCGGGCCACCCGGCGGGCCGCCGCCCAGACCGGGTCGCAGGGCGGCACCAACGGGACCCAGACCGGCACCCAGGGCACCCACGCCGGAACGAACGGCGGCAACGGCACCCAGGCCGGAACGAACGGCGCCAACGGCGCCCAGAACGGCAACGGCACGCCATCGCCGTTTACCGACCGCCTCCCGGAGAACCGGCCGGTGGTGCTGGACGAGCTGGCGGGCGAGCTGGGTGTCAGTCCCCGCGAGCTGGCCGACGCCCTGCGGGCCGACCCGGCCGTCCGGGTCTACGAGTACCAGGGCCAGACGTTCGCGCGCCGCGCCCCCACCGAGCAGCCCGCGACCAGCACCGCCAACGGCGAGCCCCAGCAGCCGGCGACAGCCACCTCGGGCAAGGGCGACAACAGTGTCGTCACCGAGCCCGTGCCGGACAACGGCCCCAACGCCGGCTCGAACAACGGCGCGAACAATGGCTCGAACAACGGCCAAGGCGGAGGCGCGAACCAGCAGGGCCCGATCCAAACCTCGGGCAATGGGCACGGGCGGCCGAAACCTGCCGAGCCGGCCCAGCCGAACGCCCCGCCGGAGCAGCCGGGCATGCCGAGGAACGCCTCGGCCGGCAACGGCCACGGCGACGGCCAGGGTGGCGCGCCGCACGAGAACCAGCCGCCGAACACCATGCACCCGAGCGAGCAGAAGCCCGGGACGGAGCGCGGCTCGCAGGCGTCACCACAGAAGGACGGCAGCGACACTTCCGGAACTGATCCTCCGCAAAACAAGAGCAACTCTTCTGACACCCACCAGACCGGCAAGCCGGCCGACAAGCTCGACGAGCCGAACAACGGTCAGGTGGACAAGGCCGAGCGCGAGCAGTGGCTGCAGGCCGAGCGGGACTACGGCCACCTGATCGACGAGGTGATGGCCGCTGAGCTGCTGACCGGTCGGTTGATCACGCCCACTAACAAGGGCGACGTCGACGCGCTGGCCGACCTGGCCAAGCGGGTCCGGAGCGGCCAGCTATCGCTGCAGGAAGCGATGCCGGAAGCGGTCGGCATCGTGGCCGCCTCGGTTCGCGCAACACCCGGATTGGAGAAGGAGCTCACTCCTGGACAGCTGACCGCGGCAATTGCGATGGCCCGCGACCTGCGGGTTGTCGAACTGATCACCGGTGATGGCAAGACTCTTGCCGGCGCTGTCGTAATCGTTGCCCGCACCTTCCTGGAAGGGCGGCGTTCGCAGTGGCTGACGCCGGACTCGGCTCTGGTCAGGCAGGCGATTCCGGAGCTTGCTCCGTTGGCAAGCCGGCATGGCTTGCATGTGGACCGGATCGGGCCGAACCGGTCGCTGGAGCGGACCATCCGCGCCTACCGCGCGGACATCGTGATCGGATCGGTCAGCGATTTCCTGTTCGACGCACTGCGCGACCGCACCGGGCGGACAAGCGTGCAGGGCAACGGGGTTGCTTTCCGGCTGATCGACGAGATCGACAAGGTGCTGCTGGACGAGGGCATGGTCCCCCACCGGCTGGCCGTCGCCGAACTCAATGACGCACTCGCGGTCGCCGACATCAAGTGGGCCGACCAGGTCGCCGAGCGGCTCGTCGCGGTCACCGATGACGCGGCCGGCTACTACCTCCCCGGTCGCCGGGCCAAGTTGACCCCGGAGGGCGTGGCTCTCATCGCCAAGCTGGACGTCATCGGGCGGGACCTGACCAGCAAGGCCAACCGAAACCTGGTCACGCGGGTGGAGCAGGCGCTGTCCGCGCGCTGGCTCAAGGACCGCCAGTCGGAGGGCTTCCGCGAGTACGCGACCGACGGCGGCCGGATCGAAATCTTCGACGAGGCGAGCGGCCGCCGGCTGACCGGTCGGCGCTGGAGCCACGGCCTGCACGAGGCGGTCGAGTACCTGGAGTTCGGCGAGACCGGCATCGGGCGCCCGTCCCGCACGATCGACTCGCTGCTGATCGGCGACTTCCTCGGAAACACCCCGTACGCGGGTATGACCGGCACCATCGGGGGCGCGGCCGGGCGTGCCGAGCTGGCCGCCCGCTACGGCAAGGACGCGGTGCACGTGCGGCCCAACGTCCTGCCCCTGCGCCTGGACTTCACCCACACCTACCGCACCATCGACGGCTCGCGCCGGGACGCATTCGCCACGACCCTGGAAACGCACAAGGCCACGTACCCCGTGCTGATCCCGGCGCGCTCGGTCGCCGAGGCAAACCAGCTCGCCAAGCTGTTCGACAAGTTCAACGCCGAGGCACGCGGCCGCGGCGAAGCCGAGATCAACTACCAGATGCTGACCGGGGAACGTAAGTACGACGGAAAGCTCAGCGAGGTGGTTGCCAACGCGGGCCGGCCCGGCGCCGTGACGATCACGACGAACCTGCTCACCCGGGGCATCGACATCAAGCTCGGCGGGGACGCCAGGTGGATCGCCGACCAGGCAATGCGCGAGCGTCATCCCGAGCTGCGGCGCGGGACCGAGGATTACGGCACGATCTACAAGCAGGTCTACAAGGAAGCCGAAGCCGAGGTCGCGCGAGCCCGCGAGCAGCTCAACGTCGAGGGCGGCGGCCTGCACGTCTACGGCCTCGGGTTCCCCCGCTCGCTGCGCACCGAAATGCAGCTGCGCGGGCGGTCCGCCCGCCAGGGCGACCACGGCGTGACCCGGATCTTCCGGTCGTTGGAAGACGACCTGCTGCTGGAGGGCCAGCCGTGGCAATACCGCGAGGGCGCCCCGCATGCACCTACCGGCCAGCTGACACCGGCGGAGCTCCAAGCGGCCAACGCGCTCTTCGACCTGGCCAGGCTGGAGGAGGCGACCCGGCGACAGGCCACCCCGGCCGGCCGCTCCGGCGGCCACGGCGACGACGCGCCGACCGCGGTACTCACCCGCGACGACAAGCTCGAGGCGCCCGCGGTCAGCGAATACCTGGACGGCGTCGACCTCCCGAGGCTGGCCGCGGCGACGGCCGGCACCCAGGTGCCCGGCCTGCGCGAGGGAGTGACCGAGCAGCAGGTGCACGACGCGGTGCACCGGCTCAACGAGCTGGAGCGGGCCGGCGTCGACCCGCTCACGCTGACCGAGGCCGGCGCCGCCGTGGTGGAGCTGATCCCGCAGCGCACCCTGCAGCGCGCTCCGATCACCGCCGAGAACCTCGCCCAGGTCCTGGTACTGCGCCACGCGGTGGCGACCGAGCAGGCGCGGTTGGAGCTCGAGGCGCGGTTCCGCGAGCGGTCCGGGCTCGACCACGATGAGTTGGCGGCCACCCTGGCAATGGCCGAGCACCTGCTCACCGCGAACGTCCCCGCCGGCGCGACCAGCACCGACCCCGCCCAGCGGCTGGCTCTGGAAAGCCTGTCGACCCGCGAGCTGCGCGCGCTGGTCGCGCTGTTCCGGGGTCAGTCGACCATCGAGATCGCCCTTCAGGCCGGGGTGCCGTCTCGGCTGGTCCGCGCGCTGCTCGACCGCGCCGCAACCAAGCTGACGGACAGCCCGGGCCGTGTCCCGGCCACCGACGAGCTGCCGGAACGTCCGTCGACCACGGACACCGCGCGGGAGGGCACCGACCGGGAGAACGCCGACAAGAAGAACGCCGACAAGGAGAACATCCGCCGCGCCGACAAGCTCGCCGCGAGCACCGAATGGGGACCGGCCGAGCAGCTCGAGGCGCTGCGGCTGGCCGCCGGCCTGCCCGCCGCCGACGGCAAGGTCACACCGACCGCCGCCGAGATCTCGCTGCTGCGCTCGCTGGTTGGGGTTGGCGGAGTCGAGTACTTCCTCGAGCGGGCTCCCGCGGCGGCACGGGACATGCTGGAGCGGGCCGGCGCCGGCCAGCTCACCGCCGCGGAGCGCACCCAATTGATCGGGGCCGCGAGCGGGTACCCATACGTGACCGAGGCCAGGCCGGTGCCCAACCGGTTCGCCCTGCTGATCCTGGAACGGGCTATGGGCGAGTCGTGGCGGCGGATCGCCGAGCCGGGCCGCCGGGTTGACACGCCGCGGCGGCCGGGGCCACGGGAGTGGGCAGCCCTCGCCGCCGCGCTGGGAGTCGCCGGGTTCGCCTCGCTGCCCGGATTCGACATAACGTTCCAGCCGAGCCTGCCGGCGATGGCCATCGTGGCCAGCGCGGTGATGGTGACGGTGTCGCGGTCCAGCAACCAGGCCCGCGCGCCGCCGCGTGGCCGGTTCGACACCGTGCAGCCAGCTAGGGCGCGCACCCACGGCGAGAGCGTTCTCGTCGCCGGTGGCGCGGCCGCGTTCGGCGGCACTACACCCGCCGTCTCGGCGAAGTTCCTGAAGCAGCTGCCCGAGCTGGTTGGTTCCGCGCGGGTACCCGGCAACTACCAGCTGCCGGTGGCCGGTGCGCCGAAGGTGATCCTGCTCGACGCCGGGCGGGCCGGGCCGATTCGGGGAAGGCGGCTGGGCGACCTGCCGGGCCGGTTGATCGCGTTCGGGTGGCAGCACCCGGTGTACGCGCCGGACGGCGCGATCGTGATGTTCGCCGATACATTCGCCGGCCTGCGCGAGCTGACCGGGCAAGGGCTGGTACCCGCGTCCTGGTGGCAGCTGCTGGTCGAGCACGAGCTCGGGTTCCACCTGCACGGTCACGGCACGATCGGCGGTTTGGATCACGCCGCGCACGAGGCCGCGCTGGTGAACGCGCTGCCGCTGGCCGCCCGCATCCAGCTCGGGCTGGGATCCAGGGGCACTGCCACGGTCGCACCGCTGACGCAGCCCCTCGGCGTTCGGGTCGCTCATGCTCTGGGTCTGGGAGTGACCGGGGTGGCGTTGGCCGGTTCGGCGTTCTTCGCGCTCGCCGCTACGCCGGCGGATGCCACTCCGTTGCCAGCCCAGCATGCGGCAGCTCGGGCTGCGTCGTTGGCGACGGACGCGCAGGTGCGGGTGTTCGCCGGCGACCCGGTGGGCCGGGAGATTGAGTTCACCGCTGGTCCGACCGATCGGGCTGGTGACGTGGCTCGCGGTCTGGGCTACCAGGGCTCGCGGTTCGCCGAGTTCAACCGGCTCAACGGCAACCGGTTCTCCGGGCCGGATGAGTTCATCGGCGGTCAGCCGGTACGGGCGCCGGCGTCGTGGTCGGGTGTGTGGACCGCCCAGGCTGGGGATTCGTACTGGCGGATCTATGTGGAGCGGTTCGGCGACCTGAAGGGGTACTACGCGGCGATCGAGGGCAAATCCAACCCTGATCACCTGGACAAGCAGGCTCCGGTTCGGGTGGAGCAGCCTGGTCAGGGGCCGACCGAGAAGCCGACGCCGAAGCCGACGGAAACCCCGAAGCCGACGCCGAGCGCGTCGCCGACGGCCTCGCCGACACCGTCGCCGACTCAGACGACTCCCCCGCCGGGTTCCGGTCCGTCGCACGGGTTCCCGTGGGAGCCGTTGGCGGTGCTGGGCGGGGCGGCACTGACTTTGCTCGCCGCGTTCTACGGCCTGCGACACCTCGGAGCCATCCGCGACGCGATCGGCGGGCTCTTGAAGGGCGCGCGGGGTGTGTTCGGTGACTGGTCCGCATCGTTGCCGGCCGGGGCGGTGCGTACCGGGTTGCGGATCGGCGCGGCGGCCGGCGCCGGGGTGGGCGTCGGCCTGATTGTGGTCGGCGGTGGGCCGGTGGCCACGGTGGCCGGTGTGGTGATCGCGGCGGCGTCGACGGTGGCGGCGGTGCGGTCGGTGTGGTCGCCGATCCGGATCCGGGCGCCGACCTGGTCCGGGGTTCGGGATTGGTTCCTGGACACCCGCATCGCGCTGGAGAACACGTTCGACTTCAGCTTCTCCGAGGTCGGCGAGTCGATCCGTGCCGCCGTGCGCGACCAGGTGACCTATTGGACGGTCGCGGTTCGGGTCCAGGCCGACTCCGGGTGGAACGGGGCAACGGCGGTCGCGGGCGCGCTGGCCGATCAGGCGGTGTTCTGGTGGGTCGCGGCGCGCTTCCAGCTGGCGGAGAGCCGGGCCTGGGTGGGCCGGGTCGTGCTGCGCGGGTGGAGCATCTCGGTCGTTTGGGAGCACCGGATCTACCCGAACCTGGTGCAGCTGCTGGTGGCGTTCATCCCGGGGATCGGCCCGTGGATGGCTCACTCGCCGCACGGCGCGAACTTCTTCCAGCTGCTGCACCTGAAGCTGAAGACGTTCACCAAGACGGCGAAGGTCTGGCTGAACCGGCCGAAGGCGGAACGACCGCACGGTTTGCGGGAGCGTTGGGAGGCGTTCCGCGACTGGTACGACCGAGCCAAGGAGTACGTCGCCAAGCTGCGCTACAACCGGGCCTTCACCTCGCTGTTCCCGTGGATGACCCCGCCGGCCGGGCCGGAGGTCCACTGGGGTTGGTTCGGTCTCGGGATCAAGGCCAGCTACGGCAACCTGGGCACCTTCACCGTGCTGGACCTGGCCGAGCTGGGCGGCAAGACCAACAACCGCAACCGGGTGGTCGGGCTGTTCCCGATCATCCGAGTGTCGGTCCAGGTCTACCTGGGTCCGCTCCGGTTGTCCTTCGACTTCATCCACTTCGACGTGCCGGGCAAGAAGCTGGAGCAGAAGTTCGCCACGCCGAAGCTGGCCGGCTGGCAGCGGTTCAACGTGCCGCTGAGGTTCTGGCGCTGGGCGCGGGTGCACGACCTGAAGCCGTGGTCGTGGAAGCCGTGGACCTTCATCTCCCAGTCGCAGTTCCTCATCGGGGTCGGGCCGAGCGAGTCACTCCTGCCCAACTTCGTGGAGTACCGGATCTCCGCGCAGACCATGGACATCAAGCGGCACGGCAAGCCGGTGCGCACGGTGAACATGGTGCAGGACGTGGGTCCGATGCTGGGTCGGGCGCTCGGTCGGCTGGCCCGCTCGGTGGGCGGCCGAGTGGCCCCGATCATCCCGGAGCAGTGGCGTCTGGACGCGCGGATCCTGTGGCTGACGGTGTGGCGGCACACCCGGGCCGAGCGCCAAGCCGCCTACGAGCAGGTGCTGCGCGAGCGTGGGCTGCGCTACCTGGATAAAACGATCACCAAGCAGCAGCGGCAGCGGGATGGGGTGGGCGAGCAGATCCGCCGACTGGAGAACCTGATCCACGCGCTGGAGGCTGACCGCTCCGACTGGCGCGGTGGTGACGCGATCGCTGACCAGGCCCTGGCGAACCTGTCGGCCCGCCTGGCCCGCCTGCGGGACCTGGAGATCCAACTGCGGGCGGCGCTCAACCTCAACCAGGGGTATCGCGCGGCCATCGAGGAAGGCCCAGGGTCGCGGCGGACGCCACTCGTGCCGGCACAGCCCGCCCCGCTGGCACTGGCGCCGGCGCGCACCGACCGGCCCGGGGTGATCGAGTCCGGGACGCTGCCCAGCGAGACGCTGGCGGCCCCGGGCGCGGGTCGGGCCGGGTTCGACCTGGGTGTGCTGGCCGGGCGCAGCGACGCCGGCCACCCGGAGAACGCGAACCTGGACGCGATGGCCGGCGCGGTGCGCACCGCCGACGGACGGATCATCGCGGTGGTCGCCGACCAGCAGGGCGCCTCGACCGAGCTGCCGTCGAACGCTCAGACCGCGGTGGCCGCCACGATCGCCGCCGCGCTGGACGCCAACCCGAACCGGCCGGTCGAGCAGGTCGCCCGCGACGCGTTCGCCACCGGCGCGATGGCCGCCTCCGCCTCGGCGAACATCTCCACCCTGCTCGTGGTGGTCATCACCCGGACCGGCCCGGACACCTACCAGGCCGTGTTCGTCTGGGTCGGTGACAGCCGCGGCTACCTGGTTGGTCCGGACGGCGCCACCGAGCAGGTCACCACCGACCACACCTGGAGCGTCGGGCAAACCGTCGAGGGCACCCCGCTCAACCAGCCACTGCAGTACGTCACCCGGTGGATCGGGCGGGGCGCGATCGCCGACCCGCAGGTCGAGATCCGCGACCTGCCCGCCGGCACCAGGGTTGTGCTGACCACCGACGAGCTGCACGACTTCTACCCCCACGAAGCCGACCTCGGTGCGGTCGTGGTCACCGCGCCCGGCCCGGGCGAGGCCGCCGACCAACTCATCGACAACGTTGCCGAACGGGGCAGCGGCAACAAGACCGCCGTCGTCATCGATCCCACCAACCCGGTCGGCCCGACCACCCCGGCGCCGAGCGGACCGACCGTGTCCGGGAGCGGGACGGGTGGTCACGGTCCGCTGGCCAAGGGCGGCATGAGCGACGAGGCGGTGCGCGCGTTCGCCGAGGCCATGCCGGAGCTGTTGGAGCAGGCCATGGTCCAGGGCGGGTTGCGGCTGCCGTTCCTGGCCCGCGGGCCGCCGGTGTTGCTGCTCGACCCGGCGTTGGCTCGCCCGATCCTGGCCCGTCATGGGCTGGCGGACCTGCCCGAGCGGTTGATCGCGTTCGCCTGGCATCACCCGGTGCTCGGCGAGGTGATCGTGATGTTCGCGCCGGTCGCGCACGAGCTGGCCCGGCTGCACGGCCTGGGTCTACCGGTCGAGCCGTGGTGGCGCGATGTGCTCGTCCACGAGCTGGGTCACCTCAACGGCCACTGGGACGGCGCCGGCCGCGACGCGCACAACACCGACGCCGACAACCTGGTCACCGCACTGCAAGCCATGCAGGCGCGCGCCGGCGGTCAGACGACCAGCGCGGCGCAGCCGGTGGCCCGCGCGATCGCCAAGGCACTGGGCCTGGGTGTGGCCGGGGTGGCGTTGGCCGGGTCGGCGCTGCTCGGGCTCGCCGCTACACCGGCCGACGCCTCTCCGTTGCCGGGCCGGCAAACCGAGGCGGCGGCGCAGACTACGTCGTTGGCGACGGGCGCGCAGGTGCGGGTGTTCGCCGGCGACCTGGTGGGCCGCGAGATCGAGTTCACCGCCGGGCCGACCGACCGGGCTGGTGACGTGGCTGGCGGCCTCGGCTACCGGGACTCGGAGTTCGCCGAGTTCAACCAGCTCAACGGCAACCGCTTCTCCGGGCCCGATCAGTTCATCGGCGGCCAGCCAGTGCGCGCGCCGGCGACGTGGACGGGCGTGTGGATCGCCCAGCCCGGTGACTCGTACTGGCGGATCTACGTCGACCGGTTCGGCAAGCTCAAGGCCTACTACTCCGCGATCGAGGGCAAGTCCAACCCCGATCACCTGGACAAGCAGGCCCCGGTTCGGGTCGAGCAGCCCGGTCAGGGCCCAACCGAGACGCCGAAGCCGACGCCGACGGAAACCCCCAAGCCGACACCATCGGAGACCCCCAAGCCGACACCGTCGCAGACTCCGAGCGCGTCGCCCTCGCCGACACAGACGGCTCCCCCGCCCGGCTCGGGTCCGTCGCACGGGTTCCCGTGGGAGCCGTTCGCGGCGCTCGGTGGGGCGGCGCTGACGCTGCTCGCCGCGTTCTACGGCTGGCGACACCTGGGCGCGATCGGCGGGTTCTTCACCCGGATCGGCGGCTGGTTCGGCGGGCTGAATTGGCGCGCCGTGGGCGGCACGGTCGGCGTGGTCGCGGGTGTCGGCGCCGCGGTCGGTGGGGTGTTCGGTCTCGCGGCGGTGACCGGCGCGTCGGTGACGACGGTGGGCGCGGTCACCATCGCCGCGTCCTGGCTGGCGATCGGGGCCAGGGGCTGGTGGTCGGCGATCCAGATTCGGGCGCCGACCTGGGCGGGCGCGGTCCGCGATTGGTTGCTGGACACCCGGATCGCGCTGGAGAACACCTTCCAGTTCAGCTTCACCGAGATCGGTGAGGCGATCGGCCGGGGTGTCCGGGCGACCGGTCACGGCGTGCTGGCTCCGTTCCGCGCGGTCGGCCACGCGGCACGGTTCCTCTGGCAGCGGTGGACCTTCGTCTGGGAGCACCGGATCTACCCGACGAAGGGCCGCGGTCGGGTAGATCCGGTGATCGGCCCGTGGCTGGCCGGTTCCATGCAGATGCTCCAGCTGCTGCACCTGAAGCTGGTCTACGACGCCTCCGGCGAGGCCGTGGACCAGCTGCGCGCGGATCAGCAGGCCGAGCTGGACAAGCGCGCGGCGGCCGGCGAGGCGGCGCCGGGCCGGTTCGCGGCGTTCCGGGCGAAGCTGGCCCGGATCCGGGCGTTCGTGGCCCGGCTGAAGTACAACCGGGCTTTCACCTCGTGGTTCCCGTGGATGACCCCGCCCGCTGGCCCGGAGTTCATGGCCAACGGCTGGTTCGGCTTCGGGTTCAAGATCAGCTACGGCAATCTGGGCACGTTCACCGTGTTGGACCTGGCCGACCTCGGCCAGAAGACGATCCGCCGCACCCGGGTGTTCGGCGGGTTCCCGGTGGTGCGGGTGGGCGTGCAGATCTATCTCGGCCCGCTCCGGCTGGAGTTCGCCTTCCTGCATTTCGACGTGCCGGGCAAGAAGGTCGACCGGGCTTTCGATGCGCCGAAGCTGAGCGGGTGGCAGCGGCTCAACGTGTTCCTCCGGGTGCGCAACTGGTTCGCCGTGCAGGACTGGAACCTGTGGACCTGGAAGCCGTTCGAGTTCCTGTCCCAGACCCAGTTCCTCGTCGGTATCGGGCCGCGCAACGCGCTGCTGCCCAGCTTCATCGAGTACCGGTGGTCACTGCAGAAGATCATTACCCACTACCGCGACGGCCGGCCGGACAGCACGTTCGACTCGGTCTACGGGGTCGGTCCGGCAATCGGCGGGTTCCTCGGCGGGCTGGCTGAGTACGTCGGATGGCACTACCAGTTCCTGCCCCGCTGGGTGCGCGCGCCCGCCGAGTGGGTCGGGCACCGGGTGTGGCGCAAGAGCCTGGAGCAGCGGCGGGCGGGCGCGGTCGAGCATCTGAACCGGCGAGGGCTGGCCCGGTTCGACGCGGTGATCGCCACCCAGCTCACCGCCAGGGGGAGACTGCAGGCGGCGGTCAACAGGGTCGAGCGGCAGATCATGAGGCTGGCGTTCGGCATCGACGGCTCTGCCGACCTGGTGCTGTACGTGCTGCTGCGTCACCGAGGATCCCTGGTCTCCCGCCTGGCCGCGCTGGATGCGGCGATCCGGCACAACCTGGCCGCCCGGCAGGCCATCGAGGAAGGCCCGGGTACCAAGCCAGAGCAGACTCCGGCGCTGCCGGGGCCGCTGGTGATGATCGCGCCGAGCAGCGAGGCCGGCGTGCGGCAGTCCGGGACGCTGCCGGGCGACCTCGGCAAGCCGGGCTCGGGCCGGGTCGGGTTCGACCTTGGCGACCTGGCCGGTCGCAGCGACCCCGGTCACCAGGACCACCGGAACCTGGACGCCCTGGCCGGCGCGGTGCGGTCGGCCGACGGCCGGGTCTTCGCCGCGCTCGCCGACCAGCAAGCCGGCCAGAAGTCCAAGGTCGGCTCGAACGCGCAGGTCGCGGTGAGTGCCGCAATGGCCGCCGCGCTGGCCGCCGACCCGAGCATGTCGGCCGGACAGGTTGCTCGGGTGGCGTTCGAGGCCGCCAGGGTGGCCGCCGGCTCGGCGGCGGAGACCAGCACCTTGCTGCTCGTGGTGGTCACCCCGACCGGGCCGGACAGCAGCCGGGTCGCGCTCGTCTGGGTCGGCGACAGCCGCGGCTACCTGGTGCGGCCGGACGGCACGACCACCCAGGTCACCGAGGACCACACGTGGAGCGTCGCCCACGCCGTGGAAGGCGCCGCGCCGGCGAACCCGATCCAGTACGTCACCAGCTGGGTTGGCCGGGACGCCGCGTTCCGGCCGGGCATCGAGGTCGTCGACGTGGACGGTCCGGCCACCCTGGTACTGACCACCGACGAGCTGCACGACTTCATCCCGAACCCGGCGGACATCGGCGCCGTGGTGACCGCCTCCGGTGACCTCGGTGACGCCGCTGACCAGCTCATCGACCGGGTGGCCAGCAACCCCGGCAACAAGACCACCATCCTGATCCGGCTCAACCCGGCTGGTGGGACACCGGCGGCGTCCACCCCGCGAGGTGGTTCGGGTGGTCACGGTCCGCTGGCCAAGGGCGGCATGAACGACGAGGCGGTGGACGCGTTCGCCGAGGCCATGCCTGAGCTGCTGGAACAGGCCATGGTCCAGGGCGGGTTGCCGCTGCCGTTCCTGGCTCGCGGGCCGCCGGTGTTGCTGCTCGACCCGGCGTTGGCTCGGCCGATCCTGGCCCGCCACGGGTTGGCGGACCTGCCCGACCGGTTGATCGCGTTCGCCTGGCATCACCCGGTGCTCGGCGAGGTGATCGTGATGTTCGCCCCGGTCGCGGCTGAGCTGGCCCGGTTGCATTCCCTCGGCCTGCCGGTCGAGGCGTGGTGGAACGACGTGGTCGCCCACGAGCTGGGCCACCTGAACGGCCACTGGCACGGCGCCGGCCGCGACGCGCACAACACCGACGCCGAGACCCTGCTCGCGGCGTTGCTGGCGATGCGAGCGCGCGCCGTCCACCTGGCCGCGCTGGACAACAACGGCCGCTTCGTCGACCTGGCCGACCCGGCGATGGCGGCCGCGGTGCTGGACACCATCCGGGAGCTGGAGCGGCGGGGGGCGCTCGCGGCGGCCACCGGCGAGCAGGTCCGGATCGCCAGCCCGGAGGGCCGTTGGGTGACCGACGGGCTGGAGTTCGTGCTCGGCGAGGACTTCGCCGCGGCGTTGGCCCGGACGCTGGCCGAGCGCGGGCTACCGGCGATCACCGTGGTCTACGCGCTGGACCGGGAGCACCGGCGGGTCGTGGCCGACCGGGCGCTGTTCGAGCACCGGTTCAGCCGGCTGCGCGAGCACGAGCGGATCGTGTTGGAGCAGCACGAGCAGCTGCACTGGCGCCACCCCGAGTGGTCCGAGCGGCAGGCGTGGCGCTTCGCCAGCCACCCGAGCGGTGCCGAGGACGACACCACCGCGGGCCTGGAGCTGCGGCCGCTGTCCGGGGCGAGCTACGTCGACACGCTGCTCGACGAGCGCTACCGGGGCCGGCCGAAGGTGCTGGTGCTGCGGGACGCCAACGATCGGCTGCTCGTGGTGAAGCACTGGGAGCGCGATCCGTCCCAGCTGATCGGCGCGGTTGTCACCAGCGCGCTGTATCGCCTGATGGGCGTGCTGGCGGTGGACAACTGGCTGGCCGTCGCCACCGAGGACGTGATCAACCGCGGGACCGGGGAGATCGTGGTGCACGCCGGCGACCCGGTGGAGGTCACCGCCGACTACCTGCCGGGCACCCCGGGCAGCCTGGACGCGGCCGACGCCGGCTGGCAGCGCCGCCAGATTGCCGCCGAGTTCGCCATCACCGCGTTCCTGCGCGACTGGGACGGGGTGCTGGCCGACCGCAACCTGATGGTCTACGGCGGGCGGCTGTGGCGGATCGACTTCGACAAGGCGTTGCTGCGCGGGCACGACGCCGGTCCGGTCTCCCGGGCGTTCAGCATCGGTGACCACCGGGCGGTGCTCGGGCTGCTCACCGAGGCCGACGTGCTGGCCCAGTTCGCCCGGCTGGTCGCCATGCGCGAGCACATCCTGGCGCTGGTCCCCAACGAGGACTACCGGCAGATGCTCGCCGCGCGACTGGACTGGGTGCGGCGGGTCGTCGACGCCGGCGAGCTGCCGGCCGACCTGCGGGCCAGCCTGGCGCGCGCCCAGGCCGAAACCGCCGGTGCCTACCCCGGTGACCAGCACGACGGGTCGCCGCTGGTCACCGAGCCAGCCGGGCCGGAAACCGGGCCCGCCAGCACGGACCTGGGCCGGCGGGCCTGGCTGGTGCGCACCGGGGATCTGCTCCGGCTCATCGAGGCGGGGGCGCCGGTGTGGGTGCGCGACGTCCGCGGCCACGACACCTGGGACGTCACGCTGCGCCCCGGCGACGAGCGACTCGTGAACGCCCTCGGGTGGGTGCCGGACGTGCGGAGCTTCGACCTCGACGACCTCCAGGTCGCGCTGCTGCGGGTGCTCGGCCGCGAAGCCGGCACCGTGTTCGATCGCGCCCGCGACCGACTCACCGAGCCGGGGCCCGCCGCCGCCCGGGAGCCGGCCACCGAGGTCGACCCGGCCACCGTGGCGGAGCTGCTGGAGTCCGCCGAAGAGGCCATCGGGGTGGCCGCCCTGGCGATGGTCCGGGACGACCCGCAACTGGACCAGCTGCTCACCGCCTCCGCCCGCACCCTCGCCCGGCTGCTCGGCGTGCTCGACCAGCTGCCCGCCGACGACCGGGAACCGCTGGAGCAGCGACTCACCGAGCTCGCCGATGAGTGGGCGTCGTTCACCGCCGTCACCGACGCGCCGCTGACCGACCCGGCCGTGCGGACGGTGCGCAACTGGATCACCGGTGGCGGCCAGGGCGGTCCGGTCGCGGATGGGGTGTCCGGCGCGGAGGCGCGGCTGGAGTTGTTGCCGGTGCTGCCGGGTGTGGTGGCCAACGCGCGGGCGCTGAACCCGGAGCTGTTCCCGCACCTGGCGCGGGGTCCGCCGGCGCTGGTCGAGCTGGTGCTGATCACCGACGAGGTGCTGCTCGACGGGAAGCTGGTCGGCTTCGGCTGGCGGGATGGCGAGGCCAGGCCGGTCATCCTGGTGCCGGCCCCGATCGCCGAGCTGGTGGAGCGGCTGATCGCGGCGAACCCGGCGTTCGCCGACTGGTGGCAGCGGTTCCTGCGCCACGAGTGGGACTTCCACCTCGGCGAGCACCCGGAGCACGCCGGCGACCGGCACGACGCGCACGCCGCCGCGCTGGTCGCGGAGCTGCGGGCGCAGGCGTGGGCCGCGGCTACCCGGGCAGCCCGATCGGGGCTGCTGGCGATCGCGTTCGACGAGCACGGGGCGCCGGTCGCGTTGGACGCCGCCACGCACGCCGCGCTGCGCGGGCTGGTCGACGAGCTGGACGGGCGAGGCAAGATCGGCCCGCAGCCCACCTTGCTGGGGCGGGCCAGCCCGACCGGCCGCTGGGCCGGCCTGGGTGCGAGCTACGCGAGCATGGACGGAGACGCCGCGCTGCGGGAGTTGCTGGACGGCGCCACCGTGGTCTACCTGGTCGACGTCCCCAGCCGTCGGGTGCTGGTCAGCCTGCGCACCGCCGGCGACGTGCTCGACCGGGCCGAGACCATCGGGGCGCGCGCGGTGCTCGAGCGGGTCCTGTTCGACCTGGTGCTGGAGCCGGGGTCGACGCCGGAGCGGTTGTGGCGCGGGCGCGACGCCGTCGAGGTGTTCACCGCGCTGCAGTCGGCCCAGCTGGGCGCGATGGAGACCTTGCTCGGCGGCTGGGGCGATGTCATCGAGAGCCTGGTCGCGGGCGGCGGGGCCGCTGACCCCGGGACCTCGGCGAAGGCCGGCGAGATCTTGGACCGCGTCGAGGAGATGCTGACCAGGGTCGGGGTGTTCCTCGAGTCCACCCTCGGCCTGGCCCGCCCGGACCTGGCCGAGCTGAGCGACCGTCACGCCCGGTCCGGCGCCGACCTGGCCGCGCTGCACACCCAGTTGGCGGCGGTGGCCGAGGCCCAGCGCCGGTACCAGGGTCTGGACTCCGGACAGCGGCCCGCGTTCACCGAGGCCGACGCGGCCGTTGGCCGCTACCGCGACGCCTTCGAGTCGCTGACCGGTGACGTGGACAGCCGCGTCGAGCGGCTGTGGGACGAGCTGCAGATCGACGCCGAGGACATCGTCGCTGCGCTGGATCAGGTACTCGCCGACCTGGCCGCGCTGCCGAGGGTTGCGCCGGTCACCGAGCTGGCGGCGTCCGCCGGGCAGCTGCGAAACCACTACCAGCGGCTCGTCGAAGAGATCCAGCGCCGGTACGACGGGATGGACCTCGACCAGCGGTACTCGTTCCACGAGACCCGGTCGGCCATCGCCGGCTACGGGGACATCCTGGAGTCGCTGACCGGTGACACGGCCAGCCGCCGCGAGCAGCTGTCCGAACAGATGGGCACCGACGCCGGCGATCTCGCCGGTCAGCTGGGCGGGATGGTGGCCGAGCTGGCCGCACTCCCCCAGGTCGCGCCGGTCACCGAATTGGCGACGGCGGCCGAGGATCTGCGGCGTCGCTACCAGCGCCTCGCCGACGGGATCGAGGAGATCCACGGCGGCGCCGTCGCGTTTGACGAGCACGGCCGCCCGGTTGAGGCGACCGGCGGGTTGCTCGAGGCGCTGTTGGAGACGGTGCGGCTGCTCGAGCGGTCGAATCTGCTCGCGGTGGCGGGCGAGGAGCAGACCGCGCTGGCCAGCCCGCAGGGCGCGTGGGGGGCGGCCGGTCTCGGATTCTGGCTGGCCAACGGGTTCAACGCGCTGCTGGCCGAGCAGCTGGATGGGCGCGGTCTGGCGCCGGTGACGGTGGTCTACTTCCTGCATCGCGACTCCACCCGGGTGATCGCCGACCGGACGCTGTTCGACACCCGGATCGCCGGGCTCGACCTCCCGGTGCGGATCGGGATGGAAAACCACGAGCTGACCCACTGGCGCCACCCCGGCTGGCCCGAGCACCGCGTATGGGAGCACGTGGAGGCGCTGCCTCAGGTGCTGCCGTTGATCCCACTGGGCCGGCTGCGCTTCGGCGAGTCCCTGACCTCGGAAGTGGTCCGGGGCTCCCGGGTGAAGATCTTCACCGCCTACGACCAGCGGGGCGCCCTGCTGGTGATCAAGCACTGGGAGGGCGGCCCCGGCTCGCTGATCCGATCGGTGTCCGCGGCCCGAACGTTCGAGGTCGCCGGCTACGACGCCCCGTGGTCGGAACTGGCCATCGCCACAGCGCCACTGCCGGGTCCGCGTGGCTACGTGCTGGCATCGGGCGACATCGTGGAGATCGCCGGGTTCGTGCCCGGCCGCTCCCCCGCTGACCTGCGTGACGTCGCCGCTCCGTGGGTGGCGCAGATCGTGCTCAACGCCCTGCTCGGCGACTGGGACGGCGCCGCGCACCCGCACAACTTCAAACAGCCGGCACCTGGCGAGCTGGTGCGCATCGACTTCGACCGCGCCCTGGAAGACAACGACAGCTTCGTCGCCAAGCTGCTTGAGCAGGCCAGTACCCGCGCCGACCTGGTCGCCGAGCTCACCGAAGGCCAGCTGCTGGGCCAGGTCGCCCACCTGGTCGCGCTGCGCGCGCAGCTGCTGGCCGCGCTGGGCGACCCCCGGTTGCGCGTCCTGGTCGCCGCCCGCCTCGACCAGGCCGAGCACCTGCTGGCCGCACCTGGCGAGAGGGCCGAGCTGGTCCGCGCCCTCGGCCTGCGCCCGGGCTCCTCGGCGGCCAGCCGCCGGGCGTCCCCGCCGGCCGAGCAACCCGACACCACCGGCGTGTTCCGGCTGGTGGCTAGCGGCGACCTGCTCGGGGTGGCAACCCAGAGCCCGGCGCCGATCTACCTACACAGCTACCTCGCCGGCGACTGGCTGGTCAGCTTCGGCCCCGGCTCACCCACCGGCGCCGCGACCGCGCGCGGCCCACCGACCGGCGAGCAGCTGTGGCACGAAATCTGGTCCGGCCTGGCCGGCACCGGGCTCAACCAGGGCGAGCTCAACCGGGGCGGCGCGCTGGCCGTGGCGCGGACCACCGGCGAGCAGACCCGGCTGGACGAGCGGGAGAACCGGCGGGTGCGCCGCGTGCTGGTCGAGCTGCGCGGGCAGACCCGGGAGGTGCCCCGCGGCCACCCGGCCCACCGGCTGGCGGACCCGAACCAGGCCTGGGACGGGCACGACTACCAGCCGGCGCTGTACGCGGTGACCGGGCTGAACGCCGCGCTGGCCGGGGAACGGTTCGCGCTGGTCATGTACGTGGCGGCGGACCCGGACCACCGGGGCCGGCTGGCCGTGTTCGTCGACGCCGAGGTGCTGACCCGGTTGCAGCTGCTCACCGACCGACAGCGCGGGCAGCTGGCGGAGCGGGAGCTGGCCCGGCTGCGCGGCGACACCGAGGACGACGCGCAGGGCATGGCGTTGCCGCCGGCGACGGCGCTGCTTGCCCTGGTCCGGCCCGAGCTCGGCCACGCGGTGAGCACCGGCGAGCTGGCCCCGCTGGACGAACGCCGGGTCGCGGTCATGCTGGCGAGTGGCCTGGCCGGGCTGAACCCCGGGCGGCCCGGCGGCGCCGTGGTCCTGGACTGGGCGAGGATCGCCGGCGGGTTCGAGCAGCTGGGGCTGGGCCGGCTGCGCACCGAGCTGGTCACCTTCACCGTCTTCGACGTACACGGCCGGCGGTGGACCGTGACGCTGCGGCACACCGGCACCGAGGTCGACCGGCTGATCACCGGCCGGTTCCTGTCCGCCGATTTCCGGGAGCGCCTGGACGCCTACGCCTCGGCTTGGGGGCGCGGCGCGAAACGCGAGGCCGAGCGAACGCTGCTGGTGACCCAGCTGCTCACCGCCCGGATCCGGACCCAGGAGATCGACCGCGCGCGCCAACTGGACCGGCGCGAGGCGGCCACGCTGCTGAGCCTGCGAGCGCTGCTGGCCCAGCTGGCCGGCAACCCGGGTCTGAGTTTCCACGCGCTGCGGATGACCGTGTTCCCGCCGCCGATGCCGGAGGAGCAGGCCCGCGCGGTGTTGCGGCTGCTCGCCGATTTCGGGCTGATCCGCGCCGGGCGCGACGGGGACAGCTACGGGCCGGTGCAATGGGCGACCGAGCTGCTGGACCTGCTCGAGCACCGCGCCGAGGTCACCGACGATCACCGGCGTGCGCTGCTCGACCAGGTCGCCGCGCTGCTCACCTCCCGCCCGGCGCTGTGGAGCGGAGATCTCGCCGACCAGGTCCGAAGGTTGCTGACGCTGCTGCTCGAGCGGCCCGAGCTCCGCCGCGCGGACGGACCGCCCAGCTACCTGGACGTGCTGCACACCCTGGCAACCACGCCGGACGGCCTGACCGCGGCCGAGCTGGACGGTATCGGTCTGAACGGCGCTGAATGGGCCGTCCAGGTGCTGCGCACGCCGGGGCTGGTACGCAACGCGGGTCCGGAGTACGACCACTACCGGGTCTGGCTGCCGATCCGACGGCTGCTCGGCGACCTGGCCAACCCCGGCGAGATCGACACGCCGGAGTACTTGCGGGAACTGCACACCCTGCGGCTGCTGCTGGGCCGGATCCCCGACCCGGGCGACCTCACCCGCGCACTCACCGGGCTAGCCGGAGAGCTGGCCGGGTCGGTCGAGCGGCTGCGCACCATCGAGGGCAGCCCGCTGCACCCGGACGCCGACCGGGGCCCGCTGTGGGAGCCGGCGCCGACCAGCTACGGCGCGATCCTGCTGGCCGTCCGGGACACCCCCGGGATCAACACCACGGACCTGGCCACCCGGCTGGGAGTGCCACCGGAGTACGCACGCAGCTCCGCGCGCCGGCTGGCCCGGCTCGGCCTGGTGCAGCTCACCCACCGCGCCGTCGGCGGGGAGTACTACCTGCTGCGCACCGGGGTGGCCGAGCTGATCGCAGCCCTGGAAGACCCGGGCCAGACCACCGGCGCCTACCGGGCCGCGCTGCTGGACCTGGCCGAGCTACTCATGCGCGAGCTGCGCGACCGGCCCACGCCGCGGGGGCTGGCTGCCGCGGTGGCGCCGCTGCGCGAGCTGGCGGAGAGCCCGCTGGAGGCCACCGCCCGGGTGGACGTGCTCTACGAGCCGCCGGTGGTCAGCTACCTGGACCTGCTGGTGGCGATCGGCGCGAGTCCGGGCAGCGGCGCGTTCGAGATCGCCAAGCTACTGAGCACCACCGCGGAGTTCGCCCGAGGTGACCTGGTGCTCAGGATGGCGCCGGGGCTGGTCACCTACACCCGCCGGGTGATGAATTGGAAGGGTCGCTACCTGGTGATGACCCCGGAGGGGTCCACCTGGGCGGAGCCGGAGTACGCCAGCTACCAGCGGACCAAGTTCCTGTTCGAGCTGACCGAGCAGGGGCAGGCGTTCCTGGCCGCGCTGCGCGACCCGGAGGCGGTGCCGGACGCGCGTGACCGGGCCGCGGTGCACCGTGCCGCCCTGCTGCTGCGCCGCAATCCCGGCCATCGGGACCGGATCTCGATCGACGCCCTGGTCGACGCCATCGTGCGCCTGTTGTCTCCCGCCGAGCCGACCGAGCCGGCACCCTTGACCCGCCAGACGTCGCTGCGCGGGCTGCTCGAGGTGGTCGCGGCTGAGGACAGATTCCGCACCTCCGCCGAGCTGGGTGTGCACGACGGGGCGCTCAAGCGGCGGCTGGCCAGGTTGGCGGACTGGGGGCTGCTCGAGCGGGATTACGCCGCGGACCACACGCCCCGCTATCGGCTGCCCGAGCACACCCGTCAGCTGTTGCACGACATGGATTTCCGGGCCACCGTCGCGGATCGGCGTTATCGGGCGGCCCTCGGCGTGCTGGCGGGTTGGTTCGCGCAGGCGCCGAGCCTGAGCATCCAGCGGCTGACGACGTGGCGGATCGAGGCCGCCATCGACCGCATCCGGGACCTGCCGGACAGCCCGCTCCCGCCGTTGCCGCACCGTGAGCTGACCCTGCGCCAGTTGCTCGATCTGCTTCCGGTCGGCCAGGACGGCGTCACGGTCATCGACATCGTGCGGGCCAACCCGGCGCTGTCCGAGGTCAGCGTGTTGCACCGGCTGCGGGCGCTCTACCGCTTGGCGCTGGTGGACCGCCGAGCCGATGACCAGAACGACGGCAGCTACCGCTACTTCCTGCCCGAGCACACCGGGCTGCTGCTGGCGGACCTGGACAGTCGGGTCAACCAGCCGAACCCGGCGTACCTGGCGCTGCTCGACGAACTGGCCAGCTCGCTCGGCAGATCCCTCCAATTGGCCCCGAACACCAGCACGACCAGACGGCTGACCGCGATCATCACCGCGCTCCGCAACCTCGGGGACAGCCCACTGCCCGCTGTTGATCACACCCGGGGTGGCCACTCGGGCTCGGTCCGCCGGATGCTCGACGTGCTGGCGGCCGACGGGGAGATGCTGGTCGCCGCGCTGGCCGAGGCCACCTCGGTGAACCTGGCCGTCACCGGTTTCCGGATGACCGTGCTGTTCGAGGCCGGTCTGCTCGAACGCCGGGCGGTGCTGCTGGGTGCCTGGCCCAACGCCCGGACCAGGTTCGTCTACCAGGTGCCCGAGCACACCCGGGCGTTGTTGGTGGACCTGGACAACCGCGCCGGCCAACCCGATACCGACTACGCGGCCGTGCTGGACGACCTGGCCGACCTGCTGGGCGAGCCGCTGGTGCTCAAGCCGGGAACCGACGCGGCCGCGGCGTTCCTGCGGCTGATCGAGGCGATCCGGGACCTGGATGCCAGCCCGCTGCCGGCGCGGTTCCATGCGCCGCTCTCGTCGTACCGGGGCACGCTGGACGCGATCGCCGAGGCCGGCGAGAACGGCATCACCGCCGAGGACCTGGCGACGCTGTCCGACATCGGGATCGTGCCGATGCGGGCGCGGCTGCGGGTGCTGTTGGCCTGGCGGCTGGTCGAGCGGAGCACCGGCTCCGGCCGGGGCGCCGACGCCGGCCGGCGGCTGTATCGACTTCCCGAGTCCACCCGCAACCTGATGGTCGCGCTGGACAACCCCACCATCTACTCCAGCGAGGACAGCCAGGGCCGGCTGCGCACGCTGGCCACGCTGTTCAACACCCCGACGGCCAAGCTCGGTCCCGGTTCGCGGGGCAAGCTGGACAACGCGCTCGAAGCGGTCCGCGCCATGCACTACAGCCCGCTGCGCGGGGTGCGCGCGGGGCCGAGCCCGGAGTCGGTGTGGGCAACGCTGCTGGCGGTGCTGAACTCACCGAACGGCGCCACCGCGCGGGAGGTGTCGGACCGGACCGGCATCGGCGGGCACGCGGCGCGCGGCCGGCTGTTCGCGCTGGCCGAGTGGGGCTGGCTGGTGCGGCGCTCCGGTGGCCGAGGGTCGGAGCAGGGCATCCGATACGGCGTTGCCGAGCACACCCGCCGGCTGCTGGAGGACCTGGACGACCTCAACGGCATCGTCGAGCCAGCCAACCCGGCGAGCCCGGACGGGCTGATGGCGTACCAGGTGGCCATGCGCGGGCTGGCCGACGCGCTGGAGCAGTCGGTGGGGCTGCGACCCGGCCAGCGGGGCACCGAGGAGATCTTCGATGCGCTGGAGGTGGTCCGCCCGCTGCTGCTGGGGTTGCTCGCCGAGCAGGCGCCGCACTTCGCCGAGGACTCGCTGTGGGCCACCCTGGTGGCCATCCGCGCCGCCGGGCCGGATCCGGTCAGCGCGGAGCGGCTGGTCGAGGACACCGGCATGCTCAAGCTGCCGGCGATGCGGCACCGGCTGCGCGTGCTGGCCGAGTGGGGGCTGCTGCACGTGATCACCGGCCCGCGCGGCCGGCTGTTGTATCGCGTTCCGGACGAGGTCGCGGCGCTGCTGGTCGATCTGGGCGACCCCGACGCCGTCGTGGACCCGGCCAACCCCGACGGGCTGGGCGAGGCGGAGCCGAGGGCACTGCTGGCCTATCAGGCGGCGGTGCGGACGCTGGCGCCGCTGCTCGCGGAGAACGCCAACCTGCTGCCCGACTCGCCGAAGACCGATCCGCTGGCCCAGGCGGTGGCGGTGCTGTTCGAGCTGGATGCCGGGCCGCTGGCGCACCTGACGCACCGGGTGCCGGCCGACTCGCTCTGGGGCACCCTGCGCGCCCTGGCCGCCGCCGACCGTCCGGTCACCGCCGCCTGGCTGGTCACCCAGAAGCGGCTCAGTGCGTCCGGCATCAGCAACCGGCTGGCCGCGCTGCACCAGCTCGGCCTGGTGGCGCGCGCGGTCGACTGGGAGACCGGTGAGGTGGTGTTCTCCCTGGCCGAGGCCGCCCCGGGGCTGCTGGCCGAGCTGGCCGACCCGGCCGCCGTCGTGGGCACACCGATCGACGCCGACACTTACCGGCGCGCGGTGGAGCGGCTGGTCGGGCTGCTGGGCACCCCGACCAACATGACTGCGTCGGCCACCCGCGAGCAGATCCTGCTCGGCCTCGACGCCGTCCTGGGCCTGCCGGGCGGTCCGCTGGCCGGGGTGGTGCTGCGCATCGACCCGGGCTCGCCGAGGGCCACCCTGATCACCATCGCCGCCGGCGCGCACGGCGTGACCATCGGCGAGCTGGGTGGCACCGACACCATCCGCCGCCGGGTCAACGACCTGCACCGGGTCGGCATGCTGACCCGCCAGCCCAACGCCGACCCTGCCAGCACCGAGCAGTGGCGCTACTCGGTCACCGACGCCACCCGCGCACTGCTCGCCGAGCTGGACCAGCTCGCCGACCCGACCCAGCTGGACCAGGACCGGCTCGGCCCGCTTTGGAAGCTGGCCGGTGCGCTCAACCGGCCCCGCTCGCTGGGCAACACCTCACCCGCGCGCCGCCAACTCACCGACCTTCTCGCCCAGCTGGCCGGCCGCACCGGGGGTGACGGCGGTGCCGTGGTGCTGGGCCCGCCGCTGGAGCCGGGACAGCGGCACAACGTGGCCGAGGCGCTGCGCCGCCGGGCCGACCAGCTCACCCCGCTGGAAGAGGTGCCGGTCAAGATGCCGCGCGGCCCGCCAGGAGTGCGGGTCCTGATCGCCGACGACCACATCGCGCTGCCGCACGCCGACCGGCTGGTCGCCTTCGGCTGGCGGGACCCCTCGGTCGCGCCGGCCCGCGACGGGGTCGTGGTGATCACCCGGGCGATGCTCAAGGAGATCGCCGGGCACATCGCGGCCGGCCGACTGCCGGCGAGCTGGTGGTACCAGCTGCTGGCCCACGAGCGGGACTTCCACCTGCCCGGCGGGATCCGCGGCGCCGAGCACGACGGGCACCGGCACGACGCGCACGCCGACCGGGTGGGCCGCGCGCTGCTGCTGGCCAGGGCGATGGCGTTGGCCCGGCGGGAGGGCGACCGTCCCGTGGTCGGGACGCAACTGGTGGTCGGGGGTGGCCGTGCGCCGGGCCACCGGCCAGTTTCCCGGTGGGAGGTGCTCGCCGAGGCCGGTGGCACGCCGATTCACACCGCCGCGATTGCCCACGCCGCCAAGCTGGCCAGGGCGCTCAACGCCGGCGGACCGAGCACACCGCTGTGGCGACGGGCCCCGTTCGTGCTGGTCACCGGACCGCTGCTGATGCTGGTCACCACCACCGAGGCGAAGGCCGCGGAACTCGGTCAGCCGGCGTCCGGCGCCGGCTCGGTTCTGGTGATCTCCGTGGTCACCGCGGTGGTCGTGGTCGGGGCGTCGTTCTGGTTGTGGCACGTGATCAAGACGGCGCTGGCCCGGCTGCGGGTGAGGGTCAACGAGCGGGTCAGCCGGCTGTTGGGTCTCGCCGGTCAGCTGTTGGCCGGGGTGCTTGCCGGTTTTGTCGCCTCGGATCTCGCCGGTCACCCGATGCTGGCCGGGTTGGTGTTCTGGGGCGGGGTGGTCGCGGCGGCCGGTGACCTGATGTTGCGGCTGATCCCCCACGAGCTCGCCCGGGACCTGGGCAGGGATTGGTCCGCGCGGGCTCCGCCGATCCTTCGACTGATCGGTGTCGGGGTCGCGGCCGGAGCGGCGTGGTGGCTGCACACCAGCGTGTCCACCGGCGCGGCGGTGTGGGGTGTGGCGGCGCCGGTCACGGCGGTCGCCGCGGTGGCCGCGCTGATCCGGTGGCGGGGCGCGCTCGGGCGGGGTGTCGTCGCCTTCGCGCGGTGGGTGGCCGCGCGGGTTGGCAGGGGCGGGTGATCCGAGTTTCGGTGAGTACACGGTCGATATTCGTCCCTCTTCACACCAGAACGAGGATCATCCCGGCATGTGACCGACGAGGAGACCGTGACCTGGCACCACGTCGCGGGGCGCGGCGGATGTGCCCCGGGCGGGCTCGCCGGCCTCACCGCCGGAACCATCGCCGGCGTACTGGCTTTCGTGATCTTCTCGACGCCACTGGTATGGACTTTCGCTCTCGTTGTGCTCGGCGTCGTGGTCGGCGCCGTGCTGGGCGCCGTCGCGGGCCGTCACGAGGTACACACCGCGCGGTTCACCAGCGAACAGGTACGCCTGCGGAGCAAGCTCGCCACCCGCACCGTGCCGGTCGCTGACCTGACCGCGGTGACCGTGGACCACTCCGGCGACACCGACACGGGTTATCAACAGACGTCGCTGCGATTGGCCATACCGGACGGATCCGAGGTGGTCCTCAAGGATTCGTACGCCCCCACGCTGGCTGGGTCACTGGCCCAACTGCTCGGCCCAACCATTCAGGTCCAAGAGAAGTGGCAGCCCCTGGAGCCGCCGCCAGCCAGCGCCTGAGCCGAGGCCGCAACCCGCTCGCGCAGACCCCATGCCGCCGGCGCAGACCCCACAGAGTCTGCACGGGCCGCGGCCGCTCTGTGCGAGCCGAAAACGGCGCGCCCCGCCCCACCAGTCGAACTAGGTTGCGAGTGTGTATTCGACAGAGGCCTCCCGGGAGGTCGACGCCCCGCGTTCGAGTGTCTACCGCGCGCTGCTCGATGCCGGCGCGATTGCCCGGTGGAGAGTGCCGACCGGCATGACCTGCGAGGTGCACGAGTTCGATGCGCGCGAAGGCGGCTTCTTCCGTATCTCGCTCACCTACGATGCGCCGACCGGAACCGGCAAGTCGGCCGCGCACACGGACACCTACCACGGCCATTTCGTGCGGCTCCGGCCCGACGAGCAAGTGGTCGAAGTCCTCGAGTTCGAGGCGGCGGCCGCGGAACTGCGCGGCGAGATGACCATGACAACGACGCTCGCCGACGCCGAGAGCGGCGGCACCCTGGTCACCATCCGGCACGACGGGATCCCGGACGCGGTGCCCGCCGCCGACAACGAGGTGGGTACCCGGATGGCGTTGGACAAGCTCGCCATGTTCGTCGAGGGGAATCAGCGGACCTAGGGCGAGGTCATCGGGCTAGGGGTTCGATCACCTCGGCTCCGTAGCGGCGCAGCTCGTCCAGGCCCTTTTCCGCGTCATCGGCCGGCGGGTCGACGACGAACCAGCTCGCTCCGGCCTCCGCCAGTTCGCCGACCCGCTCATGGTGGCGGTCCAGCACCGGTTCGTCCGCCCACGTGCGGCCGTCGCTCGACTCGACCTGAACGGTGATCTCCGCCGGGTCGCGGCCCAGATCCTCGGCATAACCACGCACCTCGGCAATCGCGGCGGCCAGTCGCGCGGGGGTGTCGATGATCGCGGTCCGGGTTGTCGCGGCGGTGGTCTCGTCGTTGATCAGCGGAGTCCAGCCCTGCCCGTACCGGGCGACCCGCCTGCGCACCACGACACTGTTGCCACCGAGCCACAGGGGCGGATGCGGACGCTGAGCAGGGCGGGGTCGCGCGGTCTGGGCCAACGCGGTGAAATGGCGGCCCTCGAAGCGGAACTCGTCGGTTGTCCAGATCCCGCGCATCGCCTCGACCGCTTCGGTGAACAGCGCACCACGCTCAGCGAAGTCCACCCCCAGGGCGGCGAACTCCGAGCGCAGGTACCCGCTGCCGACGCCGAGCACGAGTCGTCCACCGGAAAGCGCGTCCACCGTTGCCGCGCCCTTCGCCGCCAGCATCGGGTTGCGGTAGGGCAGCACGAGTAGCAGCGTCATCAATCGCATCCGTCTGGTAACCGCGGCGCAGAAGCCGAGGGCGGCAAACGGGTCGAAGGCGTCATGCCCGCCGACCCGCAGCCACTTCTCCGAGGGGGCCGGGTGGTCACTGAACGCGATGGCCGAAAACCCGACTTCTTCGGCGGTGCGAGCGAAACACGCGACTACCTCCGGATCCCGGTACTTCGGGTCATAGCCGTGCTGCGCGAGGGGGTATTGCACGGTGAAATGCACGTCATCCTCCCGGGCGAGCCGTGGGTGGCAACTGGTGCGTTCCGGCCGCCCAGAACTTGCCCCAGCTCTCCCATGCATCGGGCAGGTCCGCGACAACGGGCTCACGTCCCGGCCACTGGTTCTTGTGTGGACCGGTCGGGCGCTCCACGACGTCGGCGCCGTACCAGACCTTTTCCTTGCGCCGAACGAACAGCCACTCACCGTCGCGGCGCGCGTAGCTATCCCAGTATTGGATCATCATCACGATCCACCTGTCGCGGACTTCGTGCTCGGCACGGCAGTAGACGACGCCGCTGGCCTCATCGCCGTCGAAGGTGATGCGGTGGTTGCCGACAAAATGGATGCTCACCCCGAAGGTGCGCAGAACCGGGTCGAACCACGCGGCGAGCGCCTCGCGGCCACGGGCCTGGCCTCCCACCCGCACGTCGTCGACGAACAGGGCGACCAGGGCCGCCAGGTCGCGGCTGTCCACCGCCTCGGCGTAGCGGTAGGCAAGCTGACGGATTTCCTCGTAGTCGCCCGCCGAGTGCTCTTTCATGGGCGGAACTCGTTGACCACCAGATAGCCGCCGGCATCGACCCGCAGCTGCATGCCGGTCACGAACCGCGACTCGTCGGAGGCGAGGTAGACGACGGCATGGCTGATGTCGTCGGGATCGACATACGGGTCCGGCATGGCGTGGACGGTGGCGAATACCTCCTCCGCGTCCGCGCGGGTCGGGTTTTCCAGGTCGCGACGGAATTGGCGGTACGTGGCGTCGTTGTGCAGCATCGGCGAGTCGACGTTGGTCGGGTGCACCGCGTTCACCCTGATCCGCTCCGGAGCAAGGGCGGTAGCAAGTTCGTGCACGTAGTGGGCCAGGGCCAGCTTGGCGTACTTGTAACCCGCCGAACCCGGGCCGGCCTTGTCGTAGGCCCTGCGCGGCCGCAGCGCGACCAGCGATCCGGTGGCGATCACCGAGGCGCCGGCCGCCAGGTATGGGAACGCCGCATGCACGGTGTTGACCACCCCGACGAGGTTCACATCAACGGTGTCGACCCACGCGCGAGTGCCCAGCTCAGCACCGAGCGAGCTGACCGCCGCCTGGGCCACCACCACATGGAGCCCACCGAGTTCGTCAATTCCTCGGGCGATCGCCGCACGCATCTCGGACGGTTCCCGCACGTCGGCCTGTACCGCGACGATGCGGCGGTCGAGTTTCTCCACCAGCCTGGCGGTGGTCTCGAGGTCTTCGAGTGTGGCGAGCGGGTACGGCACCGAATCAATGTCGGCGCACACATCGAGGGCGATGATGTCGGCACCTTCCATGGCTAGCCGGACCGCGTGGTTACGCCCCTGTCCCCGCGCGGCGCCGGTGATCAGGGCGACCTTGCCCTCCACACGACCCATCTGAGACCTCCGATGAAGACGATGGTTGTTACAGCGATAAAAGGCCCGCTACGCTGCTCGCAAGGGCAGTGTAAACCTTGATCGACCAATAATTCGATATAGGTTAGGACGGTAAATCAGATGGGCCCGGTTCACGACGGTGTGGAGGAGTTGGCGGCCAAGATCGCGGTACAGGATCTGGCCAGCCGGTATGCCATCGCGTGTGACCGCAAGGACTGGGACGCCGTGGTCGGGTTGTTCACCCCGGACGGGGTATTCGACGCCGATGCCGTCTACGGCCGGACCATGTCCGGATCCGCCGAGCTGCGGGCCTTCTTCGACGGCGCCCCGGTCGCGGCCGGCCACCATCCGACGAACGTGCTCACCACGCTCGAAGACACCCACCGGGCCAGCGCGGTAATGAAGATGATCGTGCTCTTCCGCTCCGGGATTTTCTCCGTCGAGTACACCTGGCGGCTCATCCGAGCCGACGCCGAGTGGCGCATCGAGCATCAGCGCATCGGTGTCGTCGGCAAGGTCGCGCTGCAGCCCGCCGGAGCCACTCGCTAGACCGGCGTCATCGCGGCGACCAGCCAGCGGCCGGCCACCTCGGTCATGCTCAGCCGCACCCTGCTGCCGCTGATGGACGGCGCGGGCAATCCGGCGCCCTGGGTGGTCTGGTTGAGGAACAGCAGCGTGGTGACCTGGCCGGGCGCGGCGGCCACCACCGACGCGGCCACCACCTGCGCGTGCGTGGAGACCTGCTTCTGCTTCGCGGCCGGCGCCACCAGCGTGCTGGTCACGTTCCGGAACTCACCCTGGAACGGGCCGGTGACCAGCTCGGACGCTTGCGCCAGCTGGCCGTCCACGGTGCGGTAGTCGTAGGACAGCATGGCCACCGCCGCTTCGCGCGCCGCCACCAGCGCGTCCTGTCCGGCGGCCTGGCTGTCGCGCTGATACCCGGCCACCCGCCACAGCGTGAGCAGGCCTCCGGCCAGCAGCACGGCGGTCACCAGCAGCGCGATCGTCACCAGCCGGACGTTGCCGGCCAGCCAGCGCACCGACCCCTGCCACACCCGCGACGCCCGCTGCCTGACCTGCTGCACGATTCCGGCCTCCTCGTCGGTCACGGCACGAAGTCCACGTTGGACACCAGCCAGCGTCCGTCCACCTGCCGCACGGTCAGCCGCAGCCGGTAGTCCCGGGGGGTACCGGTCGGCGCGGCGGTGTTGGTGACCTGCGCGGTGGCCGCGACCAGCACGGTGACCGTGTCCCCGGTCGCGTTCTCCACCCCGGCCTCGGTGATCTTTCCGGTGGTCACCACCTTGGCCTGCCGGACGATGTCGGTGAACGGCTTGATCCGCTGCTGGAACTGGTCGCGGAATTCCCCGGTGGTGCCGTCCAGCAGGCGCTTGATGTCCTGGTCGGCGGTCTGGAAGGACATGGTGGTCAGGTTCAGCGTCTCCTGGCGGGCGGCGTCCAGCGCGGCCGCCCTATCCACTGCCGCCGACCGGGCGGACAGCACCCGGGTGGCCGGAACGGCGACCGCGACCAGCAGGGCGAGCACCAACACGGCCAGCGCACCCAGCGCGAGAGCTCGCCGGGAGGTGAGCCGCGCCGCTCCCGGCCCGGGCTCGGCCTCCGGCTCGATTACTGCCCCAGCGGGTCGAGTAGCAAGTCGCGCCACGATGCCTCCCCTGCTCGGTGCTCGGTGCCCTGCCCGCCGAGGACGTAGAGCTGCCCGTCGGGGCCGAAATAACCGCCGGTGGCCTGGTCGTAGCCGACCATGCTGGCGGGCGGCCGCTCTTCGCGCTCCGGCGGCGGCGTCTGCCCGGCGGGCGGGAACGGGCTGTTCACGCCTTCCGGCCGGTAGCCCCGCCCACGGCACTCCTCGACGGTGGCGGCCCGCTTGCCGGGTACCTCCAGGCAGGGCCCATTGCGGGCGCCCCGGACCACCGACGGGTCGTCCTGCGGCAGCTTGCAGTACAGGTCGTTCGGGGTGCTGGTCACCGACAGGTCCTCCACGTCGCGGCGTTCGGAGACCGGCAGGAAGCCCACGGTGCACGGCGGGGGGTAGTTCACGTTGGCCTTGAAGTCCAGGTTGGCCGAGCCTTCCGCGGTCAGCGGCAGCGTGATGGTCTGCAGCGCGGTCACCACCAGCGGGTAGAGCACCAGGACCTGGCGCAGCGCCGGGTGATAGGTCACCCCGACCTCGCCGACGCTGATCATGTTGTCCAGCAGGATGGGCACGGTCGGGCGCAGGTCCTGGAACAGCTCGTCGGTCTGGTGGGCCAGCGGCTGGCCTCGGGCCAACAGGGACCGCAGATCATGGTCGCTTTCCCGCACCCGCCCGGAGAACGAGGCCAGGTCACGCAGCAGCGCGCGGATCCGCTCGCTGTTGGCCAGCTGGGTGTCCAGCACCGGACCGGCGTCGTTGATCAACGTCCGGGTCGGCCCGATGTTCTGGTGCGCCTCGGCCACCAGAGCCTGGGTGCCGTCCAGCAGCCGGCCCAGGTCGGGGCCGGCACCGTTGAAGGCGTTGTACGCCTCGTCCAGCACCGAGGTGAGGTCCTCGGTGGGCACGCTGGCCAGCAGCGCCTGAACCTGGTCCAGCAGCGGGCCGATGTCGGTGGGCAGCACGGTGCGCTCCGGCGGCACGGTGGCGTCCGCCGGCAGGTAGGGCCCGCGCCCGGTCGGGCTGAGGAACTCCACGTACTGCTCGCCGGCCGCCGAGACGCTGCGGATCGCCACCGTGGAGTCGGCCGGCAGCGGCGTCGAGTTGTCCACCACCAGGTGCACCTCGGCGCCCCTCGGGGTGGCCTTGACCGCGTCCACCTGGCCGATCTCGACGCCCCGGTAGAGCACCTTGGCGTTCGGGTAGACCCCGGCGTTGCGGGCGAAGTTGACCGTCATGTGGTGCACACCCAGGCCGAGGACCTCCGGCAGCCGCACGTACACCAGCAGCATCGCGCTCATACCCAGCACGGTCACGATCACGAAGACGACCAGTTGGACGCGGATCAGCCGGGAGATCATCGGCCCGCCCTCCCCTGCACGGGCTCGGGCGGCCCCATCATCGGCAACTGGAGCGGGGCGAGCAGCGGGTCCCCGGACTGGGCGGCCGGCCCGGGCATCTGGTTGAGGATGCCCTGCAGCCCGGACAGGGTGCCCTCCAGCGGAGTCCCGGACAGGAATCCCCGGTCCAGGGTGTCCAGGGTGAGGTCGGCGGTGACCCGGATGTTCGCGAAGTCGCCCTGCACCGCGTTGCGGAAGGTGGTCAGCGGGAACGGCACGGTGCCGGCGAGCAGCAACGAGTCCGGCAGCGCCCGGCCGGCGTCGGCCAGCGCCCGCAGGGTGGGCTCCAGGTTGTCCAGGTTGGCCACCAGATCGTCGTGGCTGTCCCGGACGACGTCGCCGGCCACATCGCCGAAGCGACCCAGCGCGTCCAGCGTGTGCACCAGCTGGTCCCGGTTGTCGTTGAGCACCCGCAGGGTCGGGTCCAGCTGGTCGATGGCCTTGCCCAGGGTGTCGCGCTGCGCGTTGAGCCGGGTGCTCAGCCGGTCCAGCCCGTCGATCGCGCTGACGATGTCCGCCTTCTGCGCGTCCAGGCCGCCGACGAAGGTGTTGAGCTGGTCGAGCAGGCCGCGCAGGTCGGTGGTCCGCCCGGAGAGCGTGGCGTTCAGCTCGGTGGTGATGGTCCTGACCTGGGCCAACCCGCCGCCGTTGAGCAGCAGGCTGAGCGAGGCCAGCACGTCCTCGGTCTGCGGGAAGCTGCCGGAGCGGGGCAGCGGAATGGTGTCCCCGTCGGCCAGCCGCCCCACCGACGGCTGCCCGGCGGCCGGCCCGAGCTCGATGTGTTTCGAGCCGAGCACCGTCGTCTGGCCCACCATCGCCCTGGCGTTGCCGGGCAGCGACACGTCCCGGTTCAGGCTCACCGTGACCAGCGCGTGGTCACCCTCCACCCGCAGCCCGGTCACCGTGCCCACGTCCGCGTCGCGCACCATGACCGGCGAGTTCGGCTCCACCCCGGTGACGTCGCGCAGCTGGATGCGCACCGTGTAGGCCCCGTCGCCGCGCCCCTGGGTACCGGGCAGGGCGAACTGGTTGAGCCCGTCGAAGGCGCACCCGGACAGCGCCAGGGCGGCCGCGAGCACTACCACCGCGGCGCGGCACGCGCGCCTCATCACCGCCTCCCCCCGGTCGGCACCAGCAGGCCCGCCAGGTCGTCCGGCACGGCCGGCTCGGCCGCCCCGGGCACCGGCGGGCCGGCGGCGCCCGGCAGCGAGGCACCCGGCAGCGGGGCATCACCGGGCAGCGGACCCGCCCCGGGCAGCGCCAGCGCGTCGAGCCCACCGGCCGGGAGCGCTGGGCCTGCCGCGGTGTCCCGCCGGGGCACCCCGCCGTCCCGGACGATCGGGTTCACCCCGATGGGCGGGTAATTGGTGGCCAGCGCGTTGAGCAGCGGCCCCAGGTACTGCTTGCACAGGCCGGTGGACTGCTCGGGGTCATGGCTGGCCGCGTGGGCCAGGCCGCTGCACACCAGCTCGGCCGGTGCCTGGAAGTTGGACGCGGCGAGTGCCCCGGTCAGCGAGCCGCTGGCCGGGTCGTAGATGTTGTAGAAGTTGGCCAGCGCGGTGGGTGCGTTGTGCAGGATGTTCTCCAGCTCGCTGCGCTGGCGCACCAGTACCGAGGTGACCTCGCCCAGCCCGTCCACCGCGTCGCGCAGCCCGTGCCGGTTGTCCTTGACGAAGTCGGTGACCTCGTCGGCGGCGGAGTCCAGCTCGCGCAGTGCTTCGGCCAGGCTGGTCCGGTTGTCGTTGAGCAGCTGGGACACCGAGGCCAGCCGCTTGGTGAACTCGTCCACCAGGCTGTCGCTCTGGCGCAGCGCCGAGACGAACACCTGCAGGTTGCGCACCGTGGAGAACAGGTCGCCGCGGCTGTGCGAGAGGGTGTCCACCGCGTTGGACAGCGCGGCGATGGTCTCCCGGAAGTGGGTGCCCTGGCCCCGGCCGACGTTGGCGCCGGCGGTGACGAAGTCGGACAGTGCCCCGGACTGGTTGGCGCCCTGCGGCCCAAGCGCGGTGGTGAGCCGGGACAGCTGAGCCTTGATCTGCTCCCAGTCCACCGGTACGGCGGTGCGCTCCACCGGGATCTGGGCGCCGTCGGCGAGCACCGGGCCGCCGGCGTAGACCGGGGTGAGCTGGACGAACCGGGCGGTGACCAGCGTCTGCGCCACGAGCGCCGCACCGGCGTTGGCCGGCACCGGGACGTCCGAGTCGTAGTGCAGCTGGACCCGCACCTGGGGTCCGTCCGAGGTGATGCTGTCCACCTCGCCGACCGACACCCCGAGCACCCGCACCTCGTCGCCCTGGTAGAGGCCCAGGGTGCTCGGGAAGTACACGGTGAGCTGCTTGCTCCGCGCCCCGGCGATACCCACCGCCGCGCCGATAGCGAGCGCGACCACCAGCACGGCCGCCACCGCGGCCACCGCCCAGCGCCGCAACCCCAACCGACCGGAGCCATCCGGATCAACCGACCGGAGCCCGCGCCGACGGCCGGGTCGAGGCTGGGGCGGGCTGGGCAGGGTGGCCGCCAGGGCCGGCGGGCCGGAGTTCTTCGGCAGGTAGTCCAGCAGCGGGCTGAGGTTGCCGGCCACCAGGTTGGGCACGAAGGCGTTGAACCAGGGGCCACTGGCCACCGACTCACCCAGCGCCCTGGCGAACGGCCCCAGCCCCTGGATCGCGTTGGCCAGGTCGCCGGAGTCGCGCTGCAGCAGGTCCAACACGCTGTTCAGGTGGTCCAGGGCCGGCGGCAGCTGGTCGCGGTTGTCCTTGACCAACCCGTGCAGCTGCCGGGACAGCGAGGATACGTTCAGGAAGATCTCGTTGATCACTTCTCGGCGCCGCTGCACCTCGTCGAGCAGCTTCCCGCCGTCGTCGATCAGCTCGGTGATCTGTCCGCTGCGCTCAGCGAGCACGCCGGTGACCCCCTCGGCGTGCCGCAGCAGCTCGGTCAGCGCGGCGTCCCTGGCGTTGATCGTGCCGGACAGCCGGGTCACCCCGTCCAGCGCCGCCGGCACGTCCGGGGTCACCGCGCGCAGGGTGTCCGAGATGGTGTTCAGCGAGGTGGCCAGCTGCCCGGTGTCCAGGTCGCGCACCTTGGTGGTGAGCGTGCCGAGCACGTCGGTGAGCTGGTAGGGCGAGGTGGTCCGCTCGATCGGGATGACCGCGCCGGGCGCCAGTTCCGCGGCGCCGCGCGGGGTGAGCTGCAGGCTGCGGGTGCCCAGCACGGTGGCCGTCTTGATCGCGGCGGCGGTCTGGTCACCCAGCCGCACGGCGGAGTTGGACACCCGGAACCGGACCGCCACCTGGGACTGCTCCAGGGACACCTCGCGCACCGCGCCGACCTTGAACCCGCCGACGGTCACCTCGTCGCCCACCGCCAGCCCGCCGGCCTCGGCGAACCGCGCGGTGTAATTGGTGCCGGAGCTGATCAGCGGCAGGTTGCCCACGTTGACCGCGAGCACGGTGAGTACCACCAGCACGGCGGTGCCGATGACGCCGATCCGGACCGGGTCGCGCTCACTGAACCTGATCACGACGGCACCTGGCATCTGGTGGTCGCCGAGTTGCTGGAGATCTCCGGGGAGAACACCGGCTTCCCGTCCGGTCCGGTGACCTTTACCTGGACCGCGCACAGGTAGAAGTTGAAGAAGCTGCCGTACGAGCCCAGCCGGCTGAGCCGGGCGTACGCGTCAGGCAGCTGAGTGATCACCGAGTCGACGGTGTGTGAGTTGTCGTCGAGCACCTTGGCGGTGCGGCCGAGCTCGTCGATGGTGCCGCGCAACGGGTCCCGGCCGTCGTCCAGCAGCGAGCTCAGCGAATCGGCCAGGTGGTTGATGTGACCCAGCGAGTCGCCGATCTTGCCCCGTTCGCTGGACAGTCCGCTGATCAGCTCCTGCAGCTGGTCCAGGGTTCCGGAGAGCTGCCCGTCCCGCTGTTCGATGGTGCCCAGCACCTGGTTGAGGTTGGTGATCAAGCTGCCGATCACCTGGTCCCGGTCGGCCAGCGTGCCGGTCAGCGAGGCCGTCTCGGCGACCACCCGGTCCACCGTGCCGGACTCCCCCTGCAGGACCGCGATCAGGTCGGCGGAGAGCTGGTTCACCTGCGGCGGGCTGAGCCCGTCGAACAGCGGCTGGAACCCGCCGAGCAGCGCGTCCAGGTCCAGCGCCGGGGCGGTCTGGCTGGTCGGAATGACCGCGCCCGCCGGGAGCTGACGGACCGGCCCGGGCCCCTGGGCCAGCTGCAGGTAGCGGTCCCCGACCAGGTTCTCGTAGCGCACCAGGACCCGGGTGCCGGCCATCAGCGGCACGTCGTCCTGCACCGAGAAGACCACGTCGATGACGTTGTTGGGGCCGATCGAGATGTCCTGCACCTGGCCGACCCGGACCCCGGCGAAGCGCACCAACTGCCCGTTCTTCAGCCCGCTGA
>Ga0193743_1000271_pt1 | contig 41415 bp, 35 predicted proteins | sample L2c2metaG_FD_143038 | JGI IMG/M metagenome (GOLD analysis project Ga0193743, IMG submission 143038) | Soil microbial communities from a riparian zone of the East river system, Colorado, United States - L2c2 | ecosystem: Environmental > Terrestrial > Soil > Riparian zone | place: USA: East River... | reverse complement strand
CCGGCGCCCTCAAGGACCGGCTGAAGTACTACGACCGGATGGGTTTCGCGAAGGCCAACGCGAAGGGAATCGAAGCGACGCTGCTCAAGCTGCGCGACCGCTACCCCGTCGGGTAGGCGCGACCAGGCGTCCCGGCCTCCGTCTGCGGCAGACTTAGGATCTGACGCGTGCCGCCGGACGCGTCGAGGACCAAGGCCAAGCTGCTCGACAGCGCGACCCGGGCGTTCGCGCGCGATGGGGTGTTCAATGCGTCTCTGATCGACATCACGCGTCAGGCCGGTCAGCGCAACCGGACCGCGCTCAGTTATCACTTCGGGTCGCGCGACGGCATCCTGTGCGCCGTCATCGACCGCCACGCACTCTTCCTCGCACGCCGAGAAGGCGAACTGCTCGACGATGCCAGACGCGCAGCCGGCCTCGAGCCCGTCGTCGAGGCCCTCGTACGGCCCGCCGCGGAGCTCGCCGACAGCGGCTGGAGGGGACGTTGCTGCCTGCTGATCATCGCCGAACTGACCGGCGAAGACAGGACGCAGTACAGCGATCAGTTGCAGCTGGTACTCGCTCGCACTGGCGGCAACGAGGTGTTCGCGTTGCTCACGGAGCGGACCGGGGTTCTCACGGATGCCCTTCGCACCGAACGGTTCTCGCTGATGGTGATGTTCATCCTGCGCGCCATAGCCGACCGCGCTCGCCTGCTGGAGCGGCGAACGCGGCACGGCCGCCCGCAGCTCGACCACGAGCCGTTCGTACGGAACCTGGTGGCCATGGCGGCGGCCGCCATGGCTGCGCCCGCACCCCGTTGACATAAGCAGCCCTGCTTATTACTGTGACCGCTGCGTGCATCGGTGCACTGACCGGCAGGAGGTCGACGGTTGAAGGCTGTTCGCGTCGTTCGTCACGGAGATCCGGCGGAAGCGCTTGAAGTTCAGGACGTTCCGGCTCCCGATGTGGGACCTGGCGAGGTGCGAATAGCCGTATCGGCCGCTTCACTCAACTTCGGCGACATCGCCAGGTGCCGCGGCACGGTGGCCAGCGTCATGGGTCAGATTCCGTTCACGCTCGGCATGGACGTCTGCGGTGTCGTTGACGAGGCAGGCGAAGGTGCCGCCGAATGGGTGGGCCGCCGGGTCGTCGCCATGGCAAAACAGTCCCTTGGCGGGTTGGCCGAGTTCGCGATCGCGCCGGTGACCGGCACGTTCGACGCTCCTCCCGACCTGGACGACGTCACGGCCGCGGCGTTCACGCTGCCGTTCCACGTGGGCTACCTGGCGCTGCATAGACGCGCGAAGCTGGCCGCAGGCGAAACCCTGCTGGTCGTCGGAGGGGCTAGCGCGGTCGGCACGGCGGTGATCCAACTCGGAGTCGCGGCGGGTGCCAACGTCATCGCGATATCCGGCGGTCCCGAAAAGGCGCGCCTGTGCACCGAACTCGGCGCCTCCGCCATCGACCACACCGTCGGTGACCTCTTCGACGAGGTGAATGCCCGCACCGACGGGCGCGGCGCCGACGTGGCCGTCGACCTCGTCGGCGGTGACCAAACCGAGGTCATCTGGACGTGCCTGGCGCGGGAGGGGCGCTATCTGCCCGTCGGCTTCAACGACGATCCGCAGTCGGGCCTGACGGGCCGTCCGCTGCGCAAGGTCTCGATGGGCAACATCTCGGTACTCGGGGTGATCCTCGGTTACGGCGAACTGCCGGTCGACTTCCGCAGGTTCGGCCTCAACATGTTCCCCGAGGAGGTCGGCCGCGAGGTCCACGGCGCACTCCTCGAACTACTGGCGTCCGGGGCGGTGCGCCCCGTGGTCGGTCGGCAGGTCTCGATGGACGAGGTGGCCGGCGCCCTGCACGACCACGAACAGCGCAAGACCATGGGTCGAACCGTCGTCGTGATCCGATGAACGTCGACGACGTGATGTCCGCCGCGGCCGGACAGGCGGGTTCCGACGACTTCGGGCCCGACGACTTCGTCGAGGGCCTCACCATCCTGTGCGCAACGATCCACGACCAGGCCCAGCTCAATGAACTCGGCCATTTTGCCTTGGAGCAGAACGTGATCGGCGGACTCGTCAATCGTCTGCGGATCTACGACTGGGTCCGCCAGAACCCGGCGATCCGGCAAGAGCGCATCGACGCACCGCTGGTGGTCGTGGGCATGTTCCGGGCTGGCACGACGTTCCTGAGCCAGCTGCTCGACCAGGATCCCGGCAACAGGGCACTTCTACGTTGGGAGGCGGCCGACAGCGTTCCTCCCCCTTCACCGGACACGTACCGATCGGGTCCGCGCGTCGACGCCGCCAACGCCGCCATCGACATGCTCGAGTCGCTCAACCCGCAGATGAAGATCGTCCACCACGAGGACGCCGAGGGACCCACGGAGTGCATCACCCTGCTTGGCCAGGACTTCAAGAGCCTCACCTGGGAGGCGATGGCGAACGTACCTGCCTACAGCGACTGGCTGATGGGGGCCGACTACCGATCGGCCTACGACTACCACCGCACGGTGCTGCAGGTTCTCCAGAGCGGAGGCAGGCGCGGTGCATGGACGTTGAAGAGCCCCAACCACGCGATCGCCTTGACTTCGTTGACCGAGGTGTATCCGGACGCGCGGCTTGTGCTCCTGCACCGCGACCCGACGGTGCTGTGCGCTTCGGCGTGCAGCCTCATCTCCACCCTCACGGGCACCTTCAGCGATGCCGACCACACCGCCTACATCGCCGAACACTGGACGCAGATGCTCGCGGAATCCATTGACCGGACCGAGGCCTTCCGGCTGGCCCATCCCGAGCACGAGATCATCGACGTGCGGTACGCGGATCTCGTCCGCGACCCGCTGGGCACGGTCGAGACCATCTACGCCGCGTGCGATCGAGAGTTCGGTGACCGGGCCCGCACCGCCGTCTCGGCCTCCATCGCGGCCCACCCCAAGGGGCGGTTCGGCACCCATGGCTACCGGCTCGGCGACTTCGGCCTACGGGCCGACGAACTCCGGCAACGCTTCGCGGAATACGTTGAACGCTACGACATCCCGGCCGAGGTGAGCACCGGCTGAACCGTCAACACCGTTCCTGCCCGCGCGTCATCAACCCCGGATGCTCGGGGGTGGCCAGGTTCAGTGGTTTCAGTGTCGCGATGGATGCCGTACGACGGACGACGCTACTGACGTCCACCGCCCGGCGACGTCCGATGTAGCCGAACCAGGCCAAGCTCCCACGAATGCCAGTTGTCGGCAGCATTCAGACCTCCTCGTGTAAGCGCCTACCTGGACTCGTCGAGCCTCCGCTTGTTACCCGTGGTATACAGTACCGTGAGTACCGGCTATATAACAGGGCTGATCCGATGGCGGCTGAGTTCCTACGAGCATCCCTTCACTGCAAAGGAGCATCCGATGACCGTTTCCGACAAGCAGAAACAAGGACGACGAGCCTTCCTGGCGATGATGACGCGCGGCAAGGTCGAGCCGCACGAGGACTATGGATTCTTCGGCCCCGACTCGGTGACCTGGAAGGTGTGGAGCTACCCGACTGGCCTCACGGTCGGCTTCCAGCGCGCAGTCGTGATCGAGGAACTCGACCCAGCCCTCGTTGCCGCCGTCGACAAGACTCACGACATCTACAAGCGACCGCGCACCCGCTACGACCGCACACTGCGGTACTTCGCGATGGTCGCGTTCGGCGGCTCCCGCGAAACCTCCAACGTCGCCGACGTCCTGGTGAAGATTCACTCCAAAGCGATCGGGACGGAGCCGTACGGCGGCAAGCGCTACGACGCGAACAACCCGGCCTCCCAGCTGTGGATCCACCTCACCGCCTGGCATTCCATCCTCATTGCCTACGAGAAATTCGGCCCGGGCCCCCTGACACCGGAGGAGGAGGGCCGCTACTGGGATGAGTGCGCGACCGCAGCGGAACTCCAGACCTGCTCCCCCGACGACGTACCTCGCACACGTGAAGGCATCCGCGACTACTTCGAACGGATGCGGCCCCAGCTCGTCGGCAGCGAAATCGCGGTTCAGGCGATGAACCACCTACTCCGGGCCGACGTCATGCTCCCGCCGATGCCACTCATCGCCCGACCCATCGCATCACTTTCCACCCGGGCTCTGCGCGCGGGCACGATCTCGACCATGCCGCGGTGGATGCGCGAGATGAGCGGCCTTCAACAGCGCCGTACAACCGATTTGGCCATCCGCCCGTTGCTGTGGACCGCGTTCCACATCGTGCACCTCAGCGCACGCTTCCAGCTCGCACTCCTGCAGCTCCTCTCACCGATGACGGTTCCCGTCGCGGCGCCCGTCCTCCTCGGCGTCACCCCGGTGAACCCGGAGATCGTCTCGCCGGCACAAGCCCGCGCCCGCTATGGCTACGACAAGCCATCCGAGGCTCACCAAGAACTCCGGGCGCGCCAAGCCGAACGCGTCTTCGGGGAGGGCGTCAGCCCGAGCGACGAAGGCCTTGTCGAATCCGAACCGATCCTGGGTCTGAGGAGTTGATTTCATCGAGACCCCTGCACGACGATGGCTTCATGGCGCACCCGCTTCTCGTCGTCGATGCTGAAACACCAGGACATTCGGCATGATCAGCAGACGAGACTTCTCTCAGATGGTGGGCCTCGCGGCGGCCGGAGCCACGATCGCCGCCTGCGCATCCGCCCCAACGGCGAGCGCGGACCAACCGGCGGGCCACACGGCGTTCCGGTCGTACAAGCAGGTCGACGCCGGCGTGCTCAACATCGGCTACGCCGAGGACGGCCCCGCCGACGGCCCGCCCGTCATCCTGCTGCACGGCTGGCCCTACGACATCCACAGCTACGTCGACGTCGCGCCGCTGCTGGCCGAGCGCGGCTACCGCGTCATCGTCCCGTACCTCCGCGGCTTCGGTAGCACCACGTTCCTGTCGGACGCAACCGTGCGCAACGGCCAACAAGCTGCCGTCGCGAGCGACGTCATCGCGTTGATGGACGCCTTGAACATTCCAAACGCCGTCATCGGCGGGTTCGACTGGGGCGCGCGGTCGGCGGATGTCGTCGCAGCCCTGTGGCCCGACCGCTGCCGGGCGCTGGTCGCCGTCAGCGGCTACATCATCGTCAACCTCGCTGACAATCTGAAACCGCTGCCGCCCAAGGCGGAGTACGGCTGGTGGTACCAGTACTACTTCTCCACCGAACGGGGCAGGCAGGGCTATCAGGAGAACACCCACGACTTCAACGAGTTGATCTGGAAGAACGCCTCACCAACCTGGTCGTTCGACGACGCCACCTACGACCGCAGCGCCGCGGCGTTCGCCAACCCCGACCACGTCGAAGTCGTCATCCACAACTACCGGTGGCGTCTCAGCCTGGCTCCCGGTGAGCCTCGGTACGACGAACTGGAGCAACGTCTGGCCGCCAAACCGGTCATCACCGTGCCGACGATCACGGTGTCCAGCGACTTCGACGGGCCCGCCAAGGACGGCAAGGCCTACCGGCAGCAGTTCACCGGCAGATACAGCCACCGCGTTCTGGACGGCATCGGGCACAACGTGCCGCAGGAGGCGCCCCATCAGTTCGCCGATGCCATCATCGACGTCGCCGGCCACTAAGCCGTCGCGCGCTCGATCGCGCTGGTTTTGCTGGCGGCACGGGGCCGACTCTTAGCGAAGTATTAGTGGCTACTCCCCGGTACCTTATGTTGGCGGATTACCTTCGGCCTTACGTTGTCGTGACTGCATTGGGCAGTCACCCATCATCGAGCCGCCGAAGGGAGGCCATCATGATTGCCAAGTCAAACGGTTCGGCTGTGAATTCCCCGTTCCGATACGGGAATCCGACCGTCGACTGCGGCGGTGCACAGCTGCGTGCACAGTGCCGTCACCTCGCGACGGTGGTTTCCATCAGTGGCGACGTCACGGACGCGAACGTCGACGCTCTCATCGAGCGTGTACGGCATTACATCCTGGCCGAGAAGCCCGTCATCCTGGATCTCGGTGACGTGCGCTCGTTCGCTGCCCACGGTGTTGCGCTCTTCGACGCGGTCGACGAGCTGTGCGACGCGGCGGCGGTCGAATGGTCCTTGGTGGCAAGCCAATCGGTCTTGCGAGTGCTGCGGCTCCGCGGCGATCAAGACGTCGTTCCCACTGCGGACTCGGTGCCCGAGGCTCTGCATCACTTCTCCGACGTCATGTCCGAGCGGCGCCAACTGCTGCCGATTCTCGGCAAGTCCGCCTAACAGTCAGGATCGATTACACGTGTTGTTAGACATCCGTTGGCTCGGGTACCTACTCCACCGTCGTCACAAGACGGTCGGCCCGCGCTAATCGCTGCGTTGCTGCCGCACGGACACCGTGCCATCTGTTGTCACGCCGTCAACGAGGTCCTGGGTCGCTGCCCAGCTGGCGAGAAGCTTCAGCCCGTCCTCGGACGGGGTGCCGGGTTCAGCGGTGTAGGTGAACATCGTCGGGCCCTGGTCAGCCGGTAGTTCCATCGCTTCGTAAGTGAGGTCGAGGACGCCGACGACTGGATGTTGCAGTCTCTTGACGCCAGTGCGGTGCAGGCGCACGTCGTGGGCGGCCCATCGGGTGCGGAAGTCGTCGCTGCGCGTTGATAGCTCGCCGACGAGGTTCGAAAGGTTCTCGTCGTAGGGGTTGCGGCCGGCCGCGCCGCGCAGGATGGCCACGGTGTTGTCGGCGATGTGATCCCAGTTCGGGTAGAAATCATGCGAGCGCGGGTTGAGGAACATGAACCGGGCACTGTTGACCGGCCTCACCGGGTCAGCGAACATCTCCGAGTACAGGGCATACCCGAGCCGGTTGGCGGCGAGGAAGTCCATCCGGTCGTTGTGCACCCAGGCCGGCGCGCCGCGAGGTCAGAAAGTCGCGGATGTCTTTGCGGTGGTCCACACCTTCCAGGTTAGGAGGGTGACCCGGTCGGTGGGAGGTTCTGTCATTACCCCGACCGTGAGACCGCGCAGCCCTCAAAGTCACCGACCTCGGCAGATATGAGTTCGATATGGGTTCCGCCTGATTGCTCAGTGGATCCCTACCCTGGAATCCATCGGCCCAATGTCAAGCCACGTCGCATCGTTGCGATTCCGATGCAAGAAAGGCCCGCTGACCGTGTCTGATGACGATCGATCACCCACGGATACCGAGGACCGGTTCCACCTGAATCGCCGCACCTTCGTCGGCGCGTCCGTCGCGGTCGGCGGTGTACTGGCGACTACCTCCATCCTTGCCGGTTGCGGCGACGACGTCGATTCCGACAATGAGTCGTCGGTCGTGCGCATGCGGATCAACGGCGAGGACCGTGAAGTGACGGTGGACAACCGCAGTTCGCTCCTGGACATGCTGCGCGAACGCGCGGCTCTGCCCGGGACGAAGAAGGGTTGCGATCAGGGAGCGTGTGGTGCGTGCACCATCCTGGTCAACGACCGACGGGTGGTTTCCTGTCTGACGCTGGCGGTGATGCATGACGGTGCCGACATCGTCACCATAGAGGGGCTCGAGCGCAACGGTCGGCTTCACCCAGTGCAGCAGGCCTTCATCGACAACGACGGATTTCAGTGTGGCTACTGCACGCCCGGCCAGATCATGTCCGGCGTCGGATGCATCCAAGAGGGGCACACCGGATCGCCCGCTGAGATCCGGGAATGGATGAGCGGCAACATCTGCCGCTGCGGCGCCTACACCAACATCGTGAATGCGCTGGCCAGCGCCGCAAAGGAAGCCTGACTCACCATGTTCCCGTTCAGTTTCACCAAAGCCGCGGATGAGGCGTCTGCGCTGGCCGCAGGCGAATCGGGCGCCCGCTACATCGCCGGGGGCACCACCCTGGTCGACCTGATGCGCGAGACCGTGGAACGGCCCGAGTCGGTGGTCGACATCAACGCCCTGCCGTACGGGAACATCGATCTGCAGCAGTCGAGGCTGCGCGTCGGATCGCTGGTCCGGATGTCGGACCTGGCCGCGCATCCTGGTGTGCGCGAACAGTTCCCGGTGATCGCCCAGGCGCTGGAGCTCAGCGCATCAGCGCAGTTGCGCAATATGGCCTCGATCGGCGGCAACCTCATGCAGAGACCCCGCTGCCTCTACTTCCGAGACGTCACCGCAGCGTGCAACCGGCGCACACCCGGCACGGGATGCTCGGCAATAGCGGGCCGCAACCGCACGCTGGCGATCCTGGGCACTAGCGACTCGTGCGTTGCCACCCATCCATCGGATCTCGCGGTCGCGCTCACCGCGCTCGATGCGGTCGTCATCGTTCGGGATAGCAACGGGGAACAGACGATTCGTCTGTCCGACTTCTTCCGTCAGCCAGGAACCACACCCAACGAGGAACACAATCTGCGTCCGGGGCAACTCATCGTCGGCGTGGAGGTTCCCGTCACACCTGAATCGCGACGGTCGGGGTATCTGAAGGTCCGCGACCGAGAGTCCTATGAGTTCGCGCTCGCCTCGGCGGCCGTGGCCATGGACATCCGCGACGGACTGGTCCGCGCCGCGCGGGTTGCGGTCGGCGGGGTCGGCACGGTGCCTTGGAGGCTGCCCGCGGTCGAGCAAGCGCTCACGGGGCGCCCGGCCAGCGCCGATTCGTGGCGGACCGCCGCCTCCCGCGCCGCCGACGGTGCCCGGCCGTTGTCCGAGAACGGATTCAAGGTGGAACTGATCAAGCGAACAGTCGAGCGGCAACTCGCGACCGTGGCGGCACTGCCATGACACGGCCGGTTCCCTCCGCACTTCTGACCGGGCAACCGGTCACCCGGGTCGACGGCCGACTCAAAGTCACTGGGAAGGCGCCCTATGCCGCGGATAACCCAATCCCGGATCTGGCGTACGCGGTACTGGTATGCAGCACGATTGCCCGCGGCAGCGTTGACAGTGTGGATTCTGCTGCAGCGCTTCGGCATCCGGACGTGCTACGCGTGCTGACCGACTTCGGCGGGGTCACATTGCCGTACGATCCCCGCCAGGTCGCAGCCTTCGGTCAGCCGGTGGCGGTCGTGGTGGGCGCCACGCTCGAGGCCGCGACGCACGGCGCTGCCCTGGTGCAGGTCCGCTACGGCGCTGCACCGCAGCCATTGACAGACATCGACGCCCCGCAGGCGGTCCCGGAACCGGGCCAAAACGAGCGGGTGAAGGATTACGCGCGCGGGGACGCGGATGCGGCGCTGCGCAGCGCGGCGGTGACGACCGATTTGCAGTACGCGATCGCCCGCAACAACCACAACCCCATGGAGCTGCCGGCGACCGTCGCCCGCTGGGACGGTGACCAGCTCACCGTCTGGGACAAGGTCCAGGGAATCACGTGGGCGCACGAGGCGTATTCGAAGGCCTTCGGCATCCCCAAAGAACGGATCCGCATCATCTCGCCGTTCGTGGGTGGGGCGTTCGGTTCAGCCGGAAAAACCTGGTCGCATCAACTGCTGGCAGCATTTTCCGCCCGGCAGATGCGTCGTCCGATCAAACTGGTGTTGACCCGAAAGCAGTTCTACTCCGTGGTCGGATACCGCCCGACCAGCCGGCAGCGGATGGCCATCGGCGCCGACCGGTCCGGACGCATCAGCGCCATCGTTCACGAGGCTCGTGTGGAGAATTCGCGTTACGACGGCTACGAAGACAACCTGACCGGGGTGGCACGCTTCCAGTACAGCTCCCCCAACATGCGCTCGACGTACCGCACCGTTCATCTCGACATCAACCCACCGATCTACATGCGCGGCCCCGGCATCACCAGCGGCGCGTTCGCGCTGGAGTCGGCGATGGACGACCTGGCCTTCCGTCTCGGGATGGATCCAGTCGAGCTGCGCCTGCGCAACGAACCCGATCGCGACCAGTCCGAAGACGTGCCGTTCTCGACCCGCAGGCTCACCGACTGCTTCAGGCAAGGTGCCGCCACCTTCGGCTGGTCGCGACGCAACCCCATATCCCGCGCCACGCGGGAGGGCAATCAGCTCATCGGAATGGGCACCGCCGCGGGCAGCTATCACACCCTGGTGAGCGCGTGCTCGGTGTCGGTGCGGATCAACCCCGACGGAACCGCCGACGTGCAGACCGGCAGCAGCGACATGGGCCCCGGCACGTACACCTCGATGACGCAGGTCGCCGCCGACGCGCTTGGCCTACCGATCAACCGGATCCGGTTCGCTCTCGGCGACTCCCGCATGCCGCCGGCCCCAGGTCACGGCGGCTCACAGACGATGGCCAGCGTCGGCTCTGGCGTGTGGAACGCGGCGAACATGCTGCGCGACCGGTTCATTCGCACTGCAGTCGTCGACCCCGGATCACCGCTGAACGGACTGCGCCCCGAGCAGGTCTCCGTCGCGGACGGGCGGATGTTCGCCACCGGCGAGCCCAACCGCGGCGAGTCGTATCAGGACCTGCTGCGCCGCCGCCGGTGGGGGCCACTCGATGCCCAAGAGACGTGGTCACCCGGCGATGCCGCCGAACGGTTCTCCATGCACGCCTACGGCGCGGTCTTCGCCGAAGTCGCCGTCGACGAACAACTCGGCCAAGCGCGGGTCCGACGCATGTACGCGGTGTACGACGCCGGCCGGATCATCAACCCGCTGCTCGCGCACAGCCAGGCGATCGGCGGCATGGTTGGCGGCATCGGTATGGCGTTGCTTGAAGCGACCGAACTCGACCACCGCGACGGACGAATCATCAACGCCAACATGTCCGATTACCTGGTGCCCATCAACGCCGACATCTCCTCACTCGACGCGGCATTCCTTCCCGCCGAAGACACCATCGCCGACCCGCTCGGCGTCAAGGGTCTGGGCGAGTTGGTGTTCGTCGGGGTACCCGCCGCAGTGGCCAACGCCGTGTTCAACGCCACCGGGAAACGCATCACCGACCTACCGATCACACTCGACAAGCTCCTGTAACGAGTTCGACCCGTTGGCTTTTCGCGCCTTTCGGCTAGCAGACCGCACCGAGGGCCAACACGGGTCGGCACTTCAATGTGGGGAGTCGGCCGCCGGTACGGGCTCCAGCTGCAGATCCCACCCTGTCGCGACATTGGTGAGCGGTTCGGGCGGCGGGTCGGTGAGCGTGACCACGTCGCCCGTTGAAGCCACGGTTCCGCGCGCCTCGAACAGGGCGACGCAGGCGCTGCCGTCGAGGCGAGACGGGAAGCGGACAGCGCTCGCACCACGGGCGAATAGTTCGGCGGCGATCGTCTGGGTAACGACACGGCGGCTCGTGGTGATCTCGTGCAGATCGAGATGTTTTAGGCCGTGTTCGACTAACAAGTCGATGTGACGATTCTCGACCTCTCGGCGAATGGGCAGCTCGGTGAGATCGATCAAGGGGCCGTCGAGCCGCAGGACGACGGGAACCAGGACGTGCTGTGCACGCCACCGTGCGGTCACCGGCTCCGGCGTGAAGTCCTGCGCCGCCTCCGGCCCGTACCGCTCAACGTATCGGCGCATCGCGGCAAGGTTCGGCCGGAAGTCAGCCAATACCTCACGCAGGCACGTCTCAGGGGATTCAGCGCAATAGACCGTACGGAAGCGGCGGCGAATGTCGTCGAAACGGTGGTTGAACTGATAAAGCTCCCACGGGGTGTATCCGAGCGGGTCAGCGTAGTAGCCGACCCGCCATAGAGCGCCTAGCTCCTTAGGGGGCAGGCTCACGACTGAAAGCTAGCGACCTGCCGTGCGGCTCGCACCACCATTGCGAAATCTGCGGCGTCCTTGGCGGCACCGAGCACCTCGATTGGCGCGTTGTCGTCGAGCCGCGTGTTGGTACCAAACAGCCACGCGCGCGCTGTTTTACCGTCGTAGGCGTCGACGAGCATTCGCACGACTTTGTACCCTTCCCGGAGGCGGCGTTCAGTGGCGCCGTGAGGCTCGGGCCCTCCATCGCGGGCGTAGCGGCCGATCTGCTTGGCGTCGCTCAGACCAGCGATCGCCGCCGCCACCCGTTGTCCGACCGCATCCTGCAGGTAGGCGGCGATTTCCCGGATCGGACGTGTAGTCGCCTCGTCATCGAGCCGCTGCGATTCGGTGACGGTTAGCAGGGGCATCTCGTATCTCCCATGTCAGGTGGCTCGGTCCACCTAAGACACTACCACCCAACCACCCAACAACACATCCACAAACTACACCACCTGCGGCTCTCGGGTGACCATGCGATCGACGGCCTCGGGCAGGCAGAGTCTCGAGCGCGCTGAAACGACATCGACCAGTCCGACCGTGAAAGACCATTCGTTCGTACTGGACTCACGCCGAGCCCAAGCCAGTCCGGTTGATTCGCCCGAGGTCCCTGTCCCAGCGTGACGAGGTCGAGTGACCCGTGAGTGGTACTGCCAGTACCTGGACGACCAGACCCTCCCTCGCCGCGCCCAGGGATGACGCCGCTCAGGTGCGCTCCTCCGGGACTCCTGGAAAATCGATGGGCCAAACAACGGCTGCACGATCTCCACGGCCAAGTCGCCGACGTCTGCGAAACACACCTTGATCGCATAGTCCGCGTCGACGCCACGGTAGGTCCGATCGGTGACGGTTGCCGAGGAAGCTGTTCGACAGCTCGGTCGCGCTCACCACGGATGGCAGTCGGTCACCGGTAGGCATCATCGAACCGTCGTCCGAGCTCGAGTCCGCCGGGCGAGAAGGAAGTACAGCCCGCCGGCGACGACACTGCCCGACAACCAGGAGAAGTCGGTGTTGCCCAACGCGGTGGCCAACGGGCCCTGCATGACCGGCACCAGCCCGAATTGCCATGCCCAACCCGCGATGATTCCCGCGGCCAGACTGATCAGTCCGCCCGCGTTGTACTTCGGGTGCTCGGATGTGCCGACCGGCAGGTAGAGCTCCGCGACGTCGAGCGCGCCGCGGCGGATCACGAAGTAGTCCACCAGCATGATCGCCGCCCAAGGGCTGATCCAGACCAGGATCGACACCATCCAGTTGTCGAAGGCGTGCGCGAAACTGTCGGCTTCGACGAACACCGCCAGCACCGCCGACGCCACCAGGCCGGCGATCAGGGTGATCTTCCAGCGCGCGGCCCGCACCCCGATCGACAGCGCGGCCAGCGAGCAGGAGTACAGGTTGAGGATGTTCGTGGCGATTGGCCCGTGGATGAGGAGCAGCAGCACGGGTATCGCCATCACACCGAAAGTGCTGACCACCAACGTCGACGGGTCGCTGCCGCTGCCTGCGCTGGCCAGGCAGGCACCCAGCGCGGCCAGCCACACCGTGGGGATGTACATGCCAAGCGCCGACGACCAGAACACCGCCCGCGGTGCCGCGGTGACCCGCACGAACCGGCTGTAGTCCGAGGCATAGGGAATCCACGTCAACCCCCAGCCGATGCCGATGGCGGTGAGCAGTTGTGTGACGGCGGTGACCTTGTCCCCCGGTTCGACCGCAGTGCCCGACAGCGTCCAGTCGACGTCGGTGGTCGCCATCGCCACCACCGTCATGACCGCCATCACCAGGACGGTCGCCGGAACGGTGTACTTCTCGAAACTCCGGATGGCGTAGAACCCGTATAGCGCCAAGCCGAGTTGGATCGCCATGATCCCTGCTGCCACAACGAGATCCAGCCACAGCGTGCCGGCCACGCCGAATTTGGCGAGGATCGCCAGGACGAGGTCGAGCACCACCCAAGTGTTGACGCCGACCCAGCCCATCGTCAGGAAGAACTGCACCACCCCCGGCAAGATCGAACCGGACACCCCGAAAGGCGCTCGCCCGAGGACCATCTGGTTCACTGCGGTTCGGTGGCCTATCACGTTGAAGACTCCGAACACCGCACATCCGATGACGTTGCCGAGCACCACGACCACTAGCGTCTCGACGAGGCTGAGCCCCAACGTGATACCCAACGCGCCCAATACCCAGTTGATCGGCGCGATGTTGGCGCCCGACCAGATCCAGAACAACTCCCACGGGGAACAGTCCCGGCTGCCGTCCGGTATCGGCTCGATTCCGTGCGCGTCGAACGGCACGCCGCTTTCATCGGCCGAGCGGGTCGTCGTGGTTGGTGCGTCGAGCGGACTGGTTGACATCGCGCAAGCTCCTCACGTGGCTTCCGCTCATCGAAACACCGCCGACGCAGGTCCATGAGTGTATAAACATCCACTATCGACTCATCCGATTGGACATAAGCACACCGTGCTGAGCTTGGACGCGCTACTCGACGACGCCGCGCTGGAGCTGACGCTGCTGGTTCCCGGCCCCACCGAAGCGACCCGGCGCGAAGTGCTGTGGTTGCACAACACCGAACTGCCGGATCCGTCGCCGTACATCCGAGCAACCGAGTTGGTGCTCACCAACGGATTGTGGCGCGACACGGTGAGTGCCGACCAGTTCGTCGCCGCCCTGCAACGCGCCCGCGCGTCGGGTCTCATCTTCGGTCTCACCGAGCAGACCCCGGAGCCGCCAGCCGATCTCGTCGACGCGTGCATTGCGGCCGATCTCCCGCTCGCGGCGCTTTCGATCGCGGTCCCGTTCACGGCCATCACCGAAGCGGCGGCACGGATTCAGGGCCAGGCCCGTCAGGACGCGCTCGCAGGCCTGGTCCGGCGGGGAAACGCGCTGGCGACGTCGATCTCGCGTGGCGGCGGAGCCGAGGGCGTACTCGAGGTGCTGCGCCGAGACCATGACCTGCCCCTGTTGGTGGTGGACCGACTGGGGCGGCGGCTGGCCGGCACGGTCAGCGACGACGACGAAGATCTGAATCGCGCCGCCGCCGACGCGCTGGCCCGCAGGCCACCCCCGCTGGAGGTCGACCTTCCGGGAATCGGCAAGGCATCGCTGTTCCTCGTCGAGGGCGCGATGGGCGACATCGACGCGGGCCTGTTCTGCCTGCGACCACTGCGCGGGCTCACCGCGGAAGAGCGTGACGCCGTCGACCAGGCAGCGAGGTTCCTCAGCCTGGAGGTGACGAAACAACAAGCGCTGCAGGCGATCGAGTCCCGGTTCTCGAGCGAGTTGCTGGAGATGATCCTGTCCGGAGCCGCTCGGTCTGATGAGGTGCCGGAAAGGTTGCGCGCGTTCGGCATCGATCCGTCGGCGCAACTGGCGGTCATCACGATGGCCGTCGGTGACGACCACCTACGTCCGACCGGGTCGACAGACGAGATCGAGGGTTTCTTCGCCCGGCGGGGCATTCCGGCCGTGGTAGCGGTCGGCAGTCAGGACACGGTGGCCGTGATTCCGTGGAGCAGTGTTGTCACCGACCTCGTCGGGCTGGCCCAGCATCTGATCGACGCGGTGGCCAAGCGCTTCCCCCAGGACCGCACGGTCGTGGGGATCGGCGGGCTGGCTCCTGATTCAACAGGACTGCGCGAACCGCTGATCCGCTCGCGGGAGGTATGCCAAGTCCTTCGCCGCCGTGCGACCGGCTCCCGCGTCGGTACCTTCGCCGACATCGGTACGCACCGGATGCTCCTCGGCCTGCACGACCGGGATCTACTGCGCCGCTTCGCCAATGACATCCTCGGTCCGCTGCGCGCGCACGACGAGCAGAACGGCACTGAGCTGGAACGCACGCTCCGTATATTCCTCGGCAATGACGGGCACTGGTCCACCACGGCGGGTGACCTCTTCGTGCATGTCAACACACTGCGCAACCGGGTGGCGCGGATCGGTGAGCTCACCGGCCGCGACGTGACCCGGCTGGAGGATCGCGTCGACCTGTTCCTGGCGTTGGAAGCCGATTCGCTGAGCTAGTTGTCAGTCCGGGTATACGTCGGGCGCAGCCGGCGGGCGCGTCACCGTCCGCGGGGACAGCGACGGGTCGGCGCGCGCGGCCTCAGCGACGTCGCGGCAGCGCGCGAACTGCACGTCGCCGAGTTCCAGCGCGTGCTCGATGAATCCCCGCAATGCGACGATCCGCCCGGGACGGCCCGAAAGAAACGGGTGCACACAGAGATTGAACAGGCATCTGTAGTGGCGCATGCCGTCGAGTTCGGCTCGCCACATCTCTGCGACCTTGAGCGGTGACTCGATCACCGACCCGATATGCGGGTCCGGCAGGTAGGCGTACTGTTCCCAGTCGTCCAGCGACCAGTGCACGGGCAATTCGACGATCGGTACCGAGTCGGTGGCGAGGCGGTACGGGCGATCGTCGCCCATCAGCGAGGAGTCGTAGGCCAGGCCGTGTTCGGCGACGAGGCTTGGGGTCTGCCAGCTCGCTCCCCACATAGCGGCGCGGTGGCCGCGAATTTCGATGCACTGTGCGGCAAAGACTTCCAGCGCCCGTTCGAAGTCCGCCCGTTCCTCGGCGGGGGTCAACGTCACCGGCGATCGGTGGCTGTAGGAGTGGTGGGCCACCTCGTGTCCACGGTCCACGATCGACGCCGCCAACCCTGGCCGGTGTTCGGCCACCCACCCGGGGACGAAGAACGTGGCGGGCACGTGCATTTCGTCGAGCATGTCGAGGATCCGCGGGACACCGACGTCGGGACCATACGACTGATGCGACATGGTCATCATGTGATCGGCGTAGCGGCGACCCTCCGCGAGGATCGGCGTCTCCGCGTCCACGTCGAAGGTCAGCGTTGCGACCGCCGCGGCGCCGCCGTGCCAAGGTGATGTCATCGATGCAGCCTTCCCTCGAGGATTCAGTGGGCGTGCTGCGCCGTACGCCACGCGCGGGCGTTGGCGATGGTGGCCATGGGTGAGAGCATCGCATGGTCGAACTGGTTCAGGTCAGCGCCTGCTACCAGGCGCGCCGGTAGGTCGGGGTTGGCCAGTGCGCCGCGTCCGACCGACACGAGATCTGCGTGACCCCCGTCGAGAACCTCGGCCGCCTGATGGAGGTCGTGCATTCCGCCGTTGGCCATCACCGGCAGCCCACTCACCTCCCGTGCCACCGCGGTGATGGTCCGCCCGTCGGGAAGGCGGGCGGTATCGATGAAGTCGCGCCCCTCACTGGCGATGTGCAGGTAGTCGGCGCCCGCCTCAGTCAACGCGGCGAAGGTGATCTCCGCATCGGCGGCTCCGCCCGGCCAGCGGTAGGTGAGGTCGTTGACCTTGGTCTCCGACAGCCGCACGCCGAGCAGGAAGTGGCGTCCCATGCGGTGACGGATGTCGGCGACGATCCGCGCGGTGAGCCTGATGCGGTTGGCCACACTGCCGCCGAACTCGTCGTCACGGGCGTTCGTGTAGACCGTGAGGAACTGGTCGAGCAGGTATCCGTTGGCGGCGTGGATCTCGACCCCGTCGAACCCCGCAGTGTGCGCGCGGGCCGCGGCGTCGAGGAAGCCCTGGACCACGGAGTCGATGTCGCCGACCCGCATTCCGCGCGGCGTGGGCCAGCCTCCGGACCCGCCGTACTCTTCGAGCTTCACTCCGCGCGGGGTGATCGCCGACGGTGCGATTGCCCCCACGCCGTGGGAGTATCCCTGCGACAACGCGCCGGCGTGCATGAGTTGCGCGATGACGGGGGCGCCCGCGGCATGCACGGCATCGGTGACTCGCCGCCAGCCCTCGACGTGAGCATCTGTGGCCAGCCCGGGTTGGTTGAGGTAGCCCTGGCTGTGAGCGGTGTCGGTGTAGGTGCCCTCGGTGATCACGGCACCGAATCCACCGTGCGCGAAATCCCGGTAGTAGTCCGACATTTCGTCGGTGGGTGTGCCGTCGGAGGCCGCCGAAACGCGGCTCATGGGCGCGACGGCCAGCCGGTTCTTCAGATCCATGGCCCCGATCCGTTGCGGGATGAGGGCGGGGTGTGTGGTTTGCATGTTCTCAAATCTCCTTAGACGGAATCGGATTCGGTGAGGCGACCTCGATGGCGAGCGGTGTCGGGCGTGCTCCGTTGATGGCATTGAGGTCCATCGGGCACGCCGACACCACCACCACGCAGTCCATCGCCGCCGCGAACGTCACGGCATCCCCCGGCCGGCTCACGGCGGGCAGCCAGCTCAGCTCGCCGTCGCCACGGACGGGAATGTTCATGAAGAGGTTTACCGGCTGGGGAACGATGTCGGCGGTCAGCCCCTTCTGCACCAACGCGTTTCGCAGATTGTCGGCACAAGAGGCATGCCGGTCGACCCCCAGTGCGCGGTAACGCGCCGGGTCGCACGCGGCGATCAGCATGTCGTGAACACCGGGCGAGGTGTCGGCGGCCAGCGTGAGGATCGGTCTACGGCGGTTGGTCACGAAATGTTCACCGATGAGCGGGAACAGCCTGCTCGTCGATGTGCGGGTGTGCGACGCGGACAGATGCTCGCCGGGATCGGCGGCCGCGTAGGCGAACACGTCGCCGACCTGCCCGCCTTCGACGTCGATCACGCGTACGTGGTCTCCACGGCGCACCAAGACCGCTCGACCCGCGCTTGCGGGGACCACCACGTGGGACGTCGTGTTCGTCAACTCCATGGCGCTCATTCAAGTGCGGGCACCAACCCCGTCGCCATGGCGATTGATACATCCATGGGTGCATGTCGTGGAGGTTTCTCCATGGCAGTCGCGCCGCACGGCTCGATAGCGTCCGTGGTCATAGTCTCGTGGGCCTCGCCGCGACCCCATCTCAGGAGCACCGATGCAGACACCGCAGATGTCGGGGGAATCCGCTGCCGGTGACTACAGTGCCCGAGATCTCTGTGAACAGGCTCTCGCCCGTACCCAGGTGCCGGCCGCGCGGTCGACGATGATCACCGTCACCGCGCAGCGGGCCCGGCGCGAAGCCGACCGGAGCGACGAGCGCCGTCGCACCGGCGCACTACGCAGCCCGCTCGACGGCGTCCCGATTGTCTGGAAGGACGTCTTCGACGTCGCAGGCACCGTAACCACGTGCGGGTCGTCGTCGCTGAGCGACCGCCCGCCAGCGACTGCCGACAGCGCCCTGGTGGGCCGCGCGCACGACCTGGGCCTCGTGACTGTCGGCAAGACCAACCTCAGTGAGTTCGCGTTCTCCGGGCTCGGCATCAACCAGCATTTCGGTACGCCAGTCAATCCGCTGGACCCCGGCCGGGTGCCCGGCGGATCCTCCTCCGGCGCCGCCGTCGCCGTGGCCGTCGCAATAGCGCCGCTGGCAGTCGGGACCGACACCTCAGGCTCAGTGCGCGTCCCGGCAGCGTTCAGCGGTTGTGTTGGATTTCGCGCGAGCCACAACCGGTACGGGCGCAACGATTTCCGCGCGCTGTCCCCGACGCTCGACAGTGTGGGAGTGATTGCTCGGACGGTGGAGGACATTCGTGTGTTGGACCGACTGTTGGCCGGCGACGCTGATCCGCCGGCGGCCACGACGGTTCGCGCCGTGATTCCGGCCGGCGAGTGGATCGGCGACTGCACCCCTGGTGTGCGGGCGTCGTTCTCTGAAGCGATCGACACGCTCCGCGAAGACGGCATCGGCATCAGCACTGTTCACCTGCCGTCGCTGCAGTACGCCCAGCGCCTGATCGACACGCACGGCACGATCGTCGGCGCCGACGTGTACGCCACCTACGGCCACCTGCTCTCGGCACCGGCCGGTATCGAACCGGCCACTCGCCGGCGACTCGCCCGCAATGCCGGAAGCCAGCAGGCGGTGGCGGCGGTGCGGACGGCGTTGCCGGGCCTGCGCCGTCAGTTCACGACGGAACTGGCTGGAGCGGTTCTGCTGTGTCCGACTGTGCGCCACGGGCCGCCGCGCATCGATGAGCTGCTCGCGTCAGACGAGCTGTATGACGCACGCAACGCCAGCACGCTGCGCACCACGATGGTGCTGAGCTACCTGGGCACATGCGGGGTGACCCTGCCCCTGCGCGGATCCGACGGGCGATCACTCAGCGGGCTGCTAGTGTCCGCGCCGGCGGGCCGAGACAGCGTGGTGCTCTCCTTCGCCGCACGACTCGCGGCTATCGGGCACCCGATCGCCGGCTGACCGGCCGTCAGGGCGCGAGGGCGGCGCTGCGGGGATCGATGAGGATCTTGGCGTGGGTTTCGGCACCGCCCAACACCTCGAACGCCGCAGCGACGCCGTCGAGTCCGACGGTGCCGGTGACCAACGGTGCTGCGTCGAGCTTGCCTTCGGCCAGCATGTACAGGGTGTCGCGGAACTCCAACGGGGTGTAACCGAAGGCGAACCGCAAGTCCACCTCCTTGCCGATCGCCAGCGCCGGACGCAGTTTGTCCTCGCCCATGCAGACGCCGACCACGACGACGCGGGAGCTCAGCGGAGCTCCACCGATGATCCCGTCGATCATGCCGGGAACGCCGACACACTCGAAGATCACGGGCCGCTTCGGGCCTGCCGCACCCAAGGCATCCGCCGCGCGGTAGACGTGCGACCAACCCGGTAGCCGGCGCAGCTTCTCCATCGAGGACATCCCGAGTTCGTAGAGCGCCGGCGCCTCGGTGATGACCCCCTTCGAAGATGCTGCGGCATAAGGGGAGTCCACAGTCGGGTCGACGACGACGTCCGCACCGCATCGCGAGGCCAGGGCCCGCCGCCCGGCCGAGAGGTCACTGGCGACGACGGTGCGCACACCGCGTGCCTTGAGATGGCAGATGACTGCAAGTCCAACTGGCCCGCAGCCGATCACGATGGCCGCATCTCGCTTGCCGATCTCGCTTCGGCGGACCGCGTGCAGTGCCACCGCCATCGGTTCGGTCAGGGCGGCAATGTCCAGGGAGAGCCCATTGGGAACGACGAAGCTCATCGACGCCTCGGCCAGCACCTGCTCGGCGTAGGCGCCAGGGGCCAACGGCGAGAGACCGGTCAGATGCACGCCACCGTGAGCGCGCACCAGCGGGAAGGAGACGACCGTGGTGCCTACCTTGAACTCCTTGGCTACGCGACGTCCGCGCTCGGCGACTTCACCGCAGAACTCGTGGCCCATCACGACGGGGGTGTCACTCCGCATGAAATCGCGGTAGCCGACCTCCGTCATGGCGTCTTGCACCTCGTCGGCGTGGTCCTTGGCGTGTAGGTCCGAACCGCAGATGCCGCACCGTTGCACGTCGAGAACCAGTTGACCGTCGGCCGGGCGCGGCGCGGCGACGTCGATGACATCGAGCTTTCCGCCCAGGCAGTTGACCGCTTTCATCGAACACTCCTCCACGGGGTCGGCGTCGTCATCAATGCAGCATCACACCACCAGGCATCGAGCATGGATGAACCCACACTCAGGTCTGAGTCGCGCACTTCGCGCGGCCTTGTCTTACATTTCGTATTACGCTGGTCGGATGGGTGACACGATAACGTTTCGACTCGACGATGACGCCTCCCGAGCCCTCGAGGTCCTCACCAAGGACGGCACACCAGTGTCAACGGCGGTGCGCACAGCCCTGATCGACGCTGCCCGACGACAAGCCACTGCAAAGCTACGTGCAGAGGCTGAAGAGCTCGCCGTCGATGAGAACGACAGGGCCGAGGCGGCGCAGGTCCTACGCGATATGGAGACGCTGCGTGCGTGGTGAGGTGTACCGACTCCGTGCGCCACGCGACACTCGCGGGCACGAGCAGGGCGGCTCGCGATATGCGGTGGTTCTCCAATCCGACCACCTGCCGTTGTCAACTTGGTTGGTGGCACCGACCTCCACGTCAGCGCGGGCAGCCAGCTTCCGCCCCGAGGTCGAGATCGCTGGGCGAATCACCCGGGTGCTCGCCGAGCAGACCGCCGCGGTCGACCCCAACCGCCTCGGCGAACGCTCGGGCCAACTGACATTCGACGAGTTGCGCCGCGTCGATGCAGCCTTGCGCCTGGTGCTAGACCTGTAACGACGGGCGCCAACTGAATTTCAACAAGTCATCGTCGAACTTCGGTCGGCATCACCCATCGGCGTAGCGCTTCGATGGTGGATTCCGGTGATGTGTTGAAGCAGAACGAAATACCCGGCGCGACTTCGTTGATCACGTTGATCAGCCGTTCGAACAGCTCGGTATGCTCGGGTGCCATCCGCACGCCCGCACCGATCATCACAACCCCAAACGGTCGGGATCTGGCACAGTCACGCACGACCGCCTCGGCGTCATCGGGAGTCGCCGGTACCCGGCAGGGCACGAAGTCGAATCCCGCTGCACGCAGCGCGGCATCACCGGCGTCGATCCGCGCGGTCATCGTCGCCTCGTCCAAACCGGGATACCGGCCGTAGTCGATCGCGCTCGGATGCAGCCCGACCGACAGCACGGTGGTTGGCGTGTCCGAGGTAGCCGGATCGTGGTCTCCCACCGTGCTCTCCGTTCTCAGCGACGACATCAACGCCGACTCAGCCAGCGTAATACGGGCGGAATCGTGTGCCCCGCCCGCTGAAACAACTCCGAGCCACATTGGTCACACCTGAAGGAGGTCGGCATGTTTCATCTGGGTTGGTTCATGGGCAGTGGTTTCAGCGTGCAGACGTGGGCGATGGATCCGTGGGCGGGCAATACCGGCCACGATTGGATGAAGGGCGATTTGTTCGTCGACCTGGCCGCGTCGCTGGAACGCGCACGCTTCGACTATCTACTGGTCGAGGACACCAGCATGGTCGAGGACGCCTACGGACGCTCGATGGAGACCACGCTCAAGTACGGGCTGCTGGCACCGAAGTGCGATCCCGTCCCGTTGATCCCGCTGCTGACCCAGCGCACCAAGCACATCGGCATCGCCGTCACGCTGTCGACGAGCTTCTATCACCCGTTCATGGCGGCCAGGACGATGACCACCCTCGACCACCTGACCGAAGGACGGGTGGGGCTCAACGTGGTGACCGGGAGCTCGTCACGCGCGGCGCAGCAGTACGGCTACGACGAGCTGATGCTGCACAGCGAGCGGTACGAGATGGCCAAGGAGTGGATGGAAGCCGTTGACGCGCTGTGGGATTCGTGGGAGGAGGGCGCTGTCCTGGTCGACCAGGAGACCCCGCGCTACGCCGATCACAAGAAGGTGCACACCGTCGACTTCGAGGGCAAGTACTTCCGCACGCGGGGGCCGCTCAACACCATTCCCGGCCCGCAGCGCCGACCGGTCATCGTGCAGGCGGGCGCCTCGCCGGCCGGGCGTGACCTGGCTGCCAAGTATGCGGAGTCGATGCTCGCGCACGGCACCAGCATCGAGGGCATGAAGGCGTTCCGGCTGGACATGCACCGCAGGATGAAGGAGTACGGACGCGACCCGAGCACGCTGAAGATCCTGTTCTTGATCGACCCGATCCTCGGCGACACCGACCGCGTCGCACAGGCTCGCGAGGAGGACATGAAGGCCGCAGCCTGGAGCGATAAGGCAATCGAGCGAAGGTTGTGGGGCCTCAGTTACACCTCGGGCGGTGAGTTCGACTTCTCCACCTTCGATCTCGACAAGGAGGTCCCCGACGTGTGGGGCAACGGCGAGACGAGCACCTTGCGGACGTTCATCGAGGGGGCCCGCGGCAAGACGCTGCGCGAGGCGATCGCGACCGTCGACACCCATGCCGGCCTGGCCTTCGTCGGCTCGCCGGACACCGTGGCGGCGAAGATGGGCGAGGCGATGGAGGAGGTCGGCGGCGACGGGTTCCTGCTGTCGCCGACCGTCACCCGCCGCAACATCGCCGAGATCGCCGACGGCCTCGCGCCTGCGTTGCGCAAGCGCGGCCTCATCCGGGACGGCTACAACCACAGCACGTTCCGGGAGAACCTGCTCGAGTTCTGAGCCGGAAACCCGGCGTAATACGAGGGGTACTGACGCGACGCGGATGCGTCACGCGACGCCGATTTACTCGTGACGAAAGCACGCCAGCGAGTGCCGTGCTCCCAGGTCAAGCGTTGACCCATGCAGGAGGCATTCGTGTTCGACACGACACAACCGCGCAGCATCCCTTCCGGTCCGCAGTGGGACCGCCGCACCTTTCTGAAGGCGAGCGGTCTCACGGTCGGCGGCATCAGCCTCGCGGCCCTGATCGCGGCGTGCGGTGGCGGCGGATCGGGCAGTGACACGCTCACCCTGCGCATGCCGTTCCTCGCCGACATGCAGGTTCCCGACCCGGACATCATGTACGAGGGCGAGGGCGTCCAGGTCATGGAATCGGCCTATGAGGGACTGGTGCGTTACAAGTCCGGCACGTCGGACTTCATCCCAGGACTGGCAAAGTCGTGGACGATCTCGCCCGACCTACTGACGTACACCTTCACGCTGCAACCCGGCGTGAAGTTCCACGACGGAACCATCGCCGACGCCGAGTCCTGGACCAAGAGCTTCGAGCGGCGCGGAAAGGTCAATCAGGGCCCGGCCTACATGGTCACGGGTGTGGCCAAGACCGCAGCGCCGAACCCGACGACGTTCGTGGTCACGCTCAAGGAGCCCAACAATGCGTTCATGCACTACATGGCCTGTCCCTGGCAGCCGTTCGCGGTGAGCCCGACCGCAGTGGCGAAGAACGCCAAGGGCGACGACCTCGCGCAGGATTGGCTGAAGACCAACGACGCAGGCACCGGACCATACGTGTTCAAGGAGTTCGTCCCCGGTAGCCACTACACGTTGGAGGCATTCCCCGATTACTGGGGCGAAAAGCCCGCGTTCACGACCATCCGCATCGAGATCACGCCGAGCATCTCGACCCAGAAGCTGCAGCTCGACTCCGGTGCGTTCGACATGGTGACGAAGGGCTTCGCGATCCCGGACGTTCTGCAGTACGAACAGAACCCGCAGTTCTCCGTCGTGAACGCGTTCGGGGGGGTCGGAGAGGCGATCTGGCTCAACCCGAACTCGGGCATCTTCGCCGACAAGGCGCTGAGAAAGGCCGTACAGACCGCCCTGGACAGGGCGGCCATTGTCGAGGCGGCGTGGGGAGGATTGACGACCGCGCAGCAGGGGATGTGGCCGGATCGCACCTTCCCCGCGGCGTTGGCCCCGTACCCGGCTCAGGTCGACCCCACGGCGCTCAAGGCGATGGTGGCCACACTTCCGTCCAAGAAGGTCGACCTCGCCTGGGGTGCCGACCTCGGAGCGCCGCGCCAGCAGATGGCCGAGATCGCGCAGACCCAGCTCGCCGCACTAGGGCTCGACGTCACCGTGCGGACGATGCCGACCGCCGAAATGTTCGACCTTGCCAACCAGCCACCCGACAAGCGACCGGACATGCTGGTGGCCTTCCTCGGTGGTGACGCGCTTCACCTGGACACCACGTTCCGGATCTTGCTGCGAACCGGCGCCAAGCCGTTGAACTTCTATCAGTACTCGAACCCGGAGCTCGACAAGCTGATGGACGAGGCGATCACGCAGCCGACGACGGCGCAGACGGAAGCGATCTACCAACGGTGCAGCCAGATCGTCTTGGACGACGCAATCTGGATCCCGCTCTGCCTCCCACCGAACTCGACGATCGCACACAGCCACGTGACCGGCATCGACGACAACTCGTTCTATCCGGCCATCTTCTGGCCGCAATCTCTCAAGCGAGCCTGACCCGCGACCCGGGGTGGCTCAGGCGGTGGGCGCCAGTTCGTGAAAGTTGCTGCGGTGGAACACCATTGGCGCAACGTCGGGGTACATCGCCAGTGCGACGATCTGCAGCACGACGATTTCGTGGTCGCCGGCCGCGACCCGTTTGAACGGCGCGCATTCCAGCCACAGTGTCGCGCCGTGCACGAACACGGCGCCGCTGTCGGTCGCCGTCCAGTCGACGCCGTCGAACCGGTCACCGGTCTTGGACGCCAGCGCCCGCGCGATGGGTGCGTGGTCACCGGCCAGCACGGACAGGCCGAGACGGTCGAGCTTCGCCAGCTTCGGCCAGGTGGTGGAGGTATTGGCCACGCACACCGAAACCAGCGCCGGGTCGAGTGAGACCGAGGTGAAGGAACTCGCCGCCATCCCCTCGGCCACACCGTCGAGCAGACCGCAGAAGGCCGTGACCCCGCTGGGGAAGCAGCCGAAGGCCTGCCGCAACAGTGACTGGTCGAAGTCGTCGTCGACCGCCCGGATCATGCCGACACCTGCGGGACGAACCGGCGGGCGACCTCGAGCCACTTGTCCAGATCCGGCGACGTGTCGTACTCGGAGTCGAGCAGGTACAGGCTCGGCGCCGGGCAGCTCGCGCCGATCTCGACGAGGACTGGGCGAAGGGTCAACTCGGGGGCGAGCGCGTGGGTGTACGAGCCGCCGAGCATGAGCGCGAACGTGGTGATCTGACCGAGTTCACCCGCTCCGAACTGGTCGAGGAACAGTTTCAGTAGGCCGGTATAGGTGGCCTTGAACGTGGGAGACGCGACCACCAGGGAATCGGCGGACTTCACGATCTCCTTCGCCTCGGCCACCTTCGGGTCACCCCACCCGAGCAGGGCGGGGCCGAGGTCGACGACGTCGATCACGTGCTCGGGGGCGACGCCGGTCAGCTTCTCGGCGACCAACTCGGCGGCGGCCCGCGTGCGTGACATCGGCTTGGGATTTCCTACGACTACGACGGTCATCGTTGCAGTCAACCGGCGCCAAATTTCTGACGTCGACCGTGACAGTAAAAGCTGCATTGCGCCGTGAATCCGATCGACATCGAACGGGGCGAACTCGCGATCGGCGTAATGCCCGTGCTACAGCGGCGAATCCGGCGGGACACCGGGCCGTCGTTTGATGAACGCGTAGCGATCCGAAGGAGCATGGCGATGACGAAGAAGTTCCACCTGGGCTGGTTCATGAACTTCATTCCACCGGAATGGGATACGCCCTGGGCCTCACCGGACGTGGCGCAGTGGCCCAACGGCCGGTTCTACGTCGACATGGCGAAGAGCATGGAGCGGGCCTGCTTCGACTACATCATGATCGAGGACACCGTGATGGTGGCCGACGCCTACGGCGGCACGATGGAGGGCTCGCTGAAGAACTCCGTGTTCGCTCCGAAGCACGATCCGATTCCGCTGGCGGTGTTGATCGCGGCGCACACGTCGCGGCTTGGCGTGGTGGCGACGATGTCTACCTCGTTCTATCCGCCGTACCTGCTGGCCCGGCTGGCGTCGACGGTGGATTCGATCGCCGAGGGCCGGTTCGGCTGGAACATCGTGTCCTCGGCCGAGGACAGGGCCGCGCAGAACTTCGGTCTTGACGGGCTGCCCGAGCACGACGAGCGCTACAACGTCGCCGACGAGTACTTCGACGTCGTGAACCAGCTGTGGGAGTCGTGGGATGCCGACGCGGTCGTGATGGACCGCGAGACCCACACCTACGCCGACTTCAAGAAGGTGCACACGGTCGACTTCGTCGGCAAGTACTTCAAGTCGAGGGGACCGCTCAACACGGTGCCCTCCCCGCAGCACAAGCCGACGATCCTGCAGGCCGGGGCGTCCCCGCGCGGACGGGCCTTCGCCGCCCGTGCCGCCGACTCGATCGTCGCCGTGGGTACCGGCGTCGAAGGAATGCGGGAGTACCGCAACGACATTCGGGCGCGCGCCGTCGAAGCGGGACGAAACCCCGACGACATCAAACTGATGTTTTGCGTGTCGCCAGTGGTCGCGCCGACCGAGGCCGAGGCGCGAGCGGAGGTCGACCGTCTCACCGCGAGAGCGAGTTACGTCGAGAAGCAGCTGGTCGGGATCTCGTCCAACACCGAAATCGACTTCAAACAGTTCGACTGGGACGAGCCGCTACCGGCTGATCTGACCACCAACGGCGAGCGGGGCTCGCTCGAGCACTTCATGCGCGGCGACGGCAGCCCTGGGGAAAAGACGCTGCGCAAGCTCGCGACCGACTGGGCCACCACGGGCGTCGAATTCATCGGTACGCCCGAACAGGTAGCCCGTGAGATGGGCGAGGCGATGGAGGAGATCGGCGGTGACGGCTTCCTGATCATGAAGCCGGGCTGGGACCTGAACCGGAACTACATCTCGTCGATCACCGACGGTTTGGTGCCCGAACTGCAGCGCCTCGGACTGACCAGGACCGAGTACACCAAGTCGACCCTGCGGGAGACGCTGTGTGAGTTCTAGGGGCACCGGCGGTTAACCATCGATTGCGCCACTTCGCGTTTCGTCGCACCGCACTTCGTGTGGCGCAATCATCCGGGAATCAACTGGATCTGCCGCCGTCATGCCGGCTCACTACCGTGCCGATCGGACGGTCGTCAGGCCGGCCCATGGCGGCGCAGCCTAGGAGGGCGAAACATCAAGGCGAACAAGGTTGATCCGATTTCCCTGGCGTACCCCCTGCCGATGGCCGAGCGGGCCGTGTTGCAGCGGCGCACCCTGCGCGTCCTCGTCGTGGGCCAGGTGGTCGGAGCCGCCGCCCTTGGTGCCGCGATCACCGTCGGCGGATTCGTCGTTGAGGACATCGTCGGCGTCGGGACGCCGTGGGTGGGCGTCTCGACAGCAGCGGTCACGGCAGGCTCGGGCACGATGGCCCAGGTTCTGTCGCTGGTGATGCGCCGCTACGGTCGGCGTGCAGGCATGCAGTTGGGCTACGGCCTCGCGGTCGTCGGCGGCGTGATCGCCTGCGCCGGAGTCCAACTGGCGGCGCTCCCGGTGTTTCTGGTCGGCCTCCTCCTCTACGGCGCAGGGTCGGCGACCAACCTGCTGGCCCGCTACGCCGCTACCGACCTGGCTGAGCCGGATCAGCGCGGCCGCGCGATGGGCCGAATCCTGTTCGCGTCGACCTTCGGCGCCGTGTTCGGCCCAACCCTCGTCATCCCGGCCGAACACCTCGGCATGGCGTGGTTCGGCCTGGACATGTACGCAGGCCCGTGGTTGTTCAGCTCGTTCTTCTTCGCGTGCGCAGCGGTGAACGTGGCAGTCCGGCTGCGGCCCGACCCGCTGCTGGTGTTCGCGGCCGAACACGGAATGACCGCCAAGGACCGGCCGGTGCGGCTGCGAGAGTCGGTGCGCGCCATCGCCGCCTCGCCCGTCGCACGGCTGGCCCTGCTGGCAATGGTCATCGCACAGGCGGTCATGGTCGGCGTGATGGCGATGGCGCCGATCGATATGAAGGCCCACGACCACGAGGCAATGAGTTCGGTGGTGGTCTCGGTGCACATCGCAGGCATGTTCGCGTTCAGCCCGCTGGTCGGCCGCTACGCCGACCGCAGGGGGAGGCTGGCCTCGCTGCGCGCGGGTGCGCTAGTGCTGCTGGCCGCCTGCGGGCTCTCCGCCCTCTCCTCCGACAACGTGGCGCTCATGCTCGCGGCGATGTTCGCGCTCGGGCTGGGCTGGACGCTCGCCCTCATCGGCGGCTCGAGCCTGCTGATCGAGCACGTCCCCTTGGACTATCGGGTGCCGGTGCAGGGAACCGCGGATCTGATCACCGCGGTGTGCGGCGGGCTGGCCAGCGTGGTCTGCGGGTTCGTCATGAGCTGGGCCGGATTCGCCGCACTTGCGCTCGGCTCCGCCGCTCTCACTCTTCCCGTCCTGGTCGGGGTGCTCTTGCAGCGCCGCGCCATGGCCAGCCGCGCTGCCGCCGCATGACCGCCGAGGATCTGATCGCAGTCCCCGGCGACGCCGCCGATCGCGGACGGCTCCGCGCCATGCTGCGAGTGCCTGGCTACCGCAACCTGTTCATGAGCTCGTTGATCTGGCACACCACCCGGTGGGGCGGCCTATTCACGACCAGCTACCTGCTCACCCAGATCGCGGACTCGCCGATCCTCAACCAAGTGGTTGGAGCGCTCTTCTTCGTCCCGATGCTGCTTGGCGGCTTCTTCGCAGGTGTGATCAGCGACAGGTTCGAACGCAAGCGGCTGATCCTGTGCGTCCAACTGGTGCTCATTCCCATCGAATTCCTCATGTTCGCCGCGGTGCAGTCCGGCCAAGTCACGGTGTGGATGACGTTCCCGTTCATGTTCTTCATCGGGATCGGCGGCCTGGTCAACATGACCGCGCAGCGCCCGCTCATCTACGAGACGGTCGGACCGCGACTTGCCAGCCAGGCAATGACCATCGAGTCGACCGCGCAGGCGGGATCGGCGATGTTCGGCACCCTCGTCGGCGGTGTCCTGATCCAGCAGCTCGGCATGGGCGCCGGATTCGCGGGGATGGGTGTGCTGCTGGTCGTGTCCGCGGTGCTGCTCGCGTTCGTCCCGCCCCCTCGGTACGCCGCCCCGCGCCTGGCGGCGGGTTCGGTCTCGCTGCGAGACCAGCTTGCGACGAGCGCGACCCTGATACGACGCAGCAGGCGGTTCGTTGCCATGCTCGCGGTCACGGTCGTGATGAACCTGTGCATGTTCGGCTACATCCCGCTGGTGCCCATTCTGGCCGAGGGGTTCGCACAGAGCGCGGTGCTCGCAGGCGCGCTCGCTGCGGCTCCCGGTCTCGGCCAGATCACCGCGGGCCTGGCGCTCAGCACCAGGGAGCTGCGCCGCCACGGCACGTTGTTCGCCTGCGGCTCGGCCATTGCGCTGCTTGGACTCTTCGTCTTCGCAACGGTTCCCGTGTTGGGCGTCGCGTTCGTCGCGCTGTTCGTCTCGGGTGTCGGCCAGGCCGGGTTCGGCTCGATGCAGAGCTTGCTGGCCATCGAATCCGCGGGTGCCAACGAGCGCGGTGTCGCCCTTGGCGTGCTCAGCACCGCCATCGGGGCGCTACCCATCGGCATGGCCACCATCGGTCTTGGCGCGGAGCTGCTCGGCCCGAGAGCAGCGCTGGTCACCTCGTCGGTGCTCGGCCTTGCCGCGCTCGGCGTGATCGTGCTGCGGAGGCGCGGGGACCTGTTGGGCCCCAACCCGCCTACGCCTGCGCAGCAGCCCATTTGAGCGCACCCGCCGTTGTCTGGCGCAATGCCGCGGGAACCGGAGCGATCCGGTACTGCAACCACGCGTCACTAGGTTTCGGTCAAGCCTCGACGGAAGAGGGGCAGGGCGACGCGAGGAGGCACGGATGCAGGCAACGAAGTTCCATCTCGGCTGGTTCATGAACGGCTACCGGGTCCACGGCTGGCGCGACCAATGGATCGGCACGCACAAGTCCGAGGGCATGCTGCCCGATTTCTACGTGGACATGGCGCGGTCGCTTGAGCGGGCCTGCTTCGACTACTTCATCCTCGAGGATTCGTCGTTCGTTCCCGATGCCTGGGAAGGAAAGCACGACTTCTATCTCGAGAATGCCTACGCGGTACCGAAGTTCGACCCCGCCGTGCTGGCGTCGATCCTCACCCAGAACACCGACCGGCTGGGCATCGTGACGACGCTGGCAATCACCGAGTACCCGCCGTACCTCCTCGCGCGACTGGTCTCGACGATGGACCACGTGTCGCGCGGCCGCGCCGGCTGGAACATGGTGACCGCCAGTTCGGACCGCGCTGCCCAAAACTATGGGCACGACGCACAACCGGACCATGACGTCCGCTACGACATGGCCGAGGAGTTCACCGACCTCGTCACCCAGCTCTGGGAGTCGTGGGAACCGGATTCGATGGTCGTCGACCAGGACGGCATGTTCGCCGATCCGGACAAGGTCCATGCGGTGGACTTCGATGGCCGCTTCTACAAGTCGCGCGGCCCGATCAACTCCGCACGATCCCCGCAGGGTCGACCCGTGATCGTCCAGGCCGGCGGCTCGGAGAAGGGTCGGGCATACGCGTCGCGGTGCGCCGACTCGATCATCGCGTCGGCCACGACAGTCGACCAGATGACGGAGTACCGCGATGACGTCCGCGCCCGCGCCGAGGGCCACGGACGCAAGGCCGACGAGGTCAAGGTCCTCTTCCTGATCTCCCCCATCCTCGGCGAGACGCACCAACACGCGGTGGAGCGCAAGGAGCAGATGACCGCCGACGCCGCTGTCGATCCACGGTACCGGCTCGCGGGGATGGGATACGCGACCGACATCGACTTCTCGGTGTTCGACCTCGACGTCCCCATCCGTGAGCTCGCCGACCAGATGGTCACCAACGGACACCAGAGTTCCCTGGCATCGTTCATCCGGCAAAACCTCGACCGGACGCTGCGGGAAGTCGCCTCGAACTCGGCGTACGGCACCGGGCAGCGGGTGGAGTTCCTCGGTACGGCAGCGGAAGTCGCCGAGCAGATGGGTGAGGTGATGGCCGACGTCGGCGGCGACGGCTTCCTGATCACCCAGGACGTCCTCACCCGTCGCTCGATCAGTGAGATCACCGACGGCCTAGTGCCGGAGTTGCAGAAGCGCGGCCTCACCCGGGAGCAGTATCGCTACGAAATGTTCCGCGACAACCTGCTCGAGTTCTGAGCTCACGCACCCGTCCGGCAGTGGGATCGGCACGGCCCGGTCTTCGCAGCCGGATCGGGCATCGCTCTGCTGCGGCGCCGGGACCTGCTGGGTCCCAACCCGCCGACGGCCGCGCCGGAGCCCACTTGAGCGCTCCGTCGAACCGTTACACGGAGCCATGCGGCGCAATGGAAAGACCACGATGACGACGCGGTGCCGTCATGTGCCGCGGTTTGGATGCGATCAAACCGCCGCCGCGCCGTCGACTGCCGCGCCGTAGACCCGAGCACCGCACTGAGGAGACGCCCGTGACCCGCGCCCCGATCGCCCTGGACCGGCGTACCTTCCTCAAGGCCAGCGGCTTGACCGTGGGCGGACTCGCCCTGGCCAACTTCATCGCCGCGTGCGGCGGCACGGCCACCCAGGACGGGCAGGGCAACCTGACCCTGCGGATGCCGTTCCTGCAGGACATGCAGGTTCCCGACCCCGACATCATGTACGAGGGCGAAGGTCTGCAGGTGATGAAGTCCTGCTACGAGGGCCTGGTCAACTACAAGTCGGGCACCTCCGAGATCATCCCCGGGCTGGCGCAGTCCTGGACGGTGTCCGACGACCAGCTGACCTACACCTTCAAGCTGGTGCCCGATGTGACCTTCCACGACGGCACCCCGGCCGACGCGGCGGCCTGGATCAAGAGCTTCGACCGCCGGCTGGCGGTCAAGGAGGGGCCGGCCTACATGGTGGAGGGCATCGCCAAATCCGTTGCGCCCGACCCGACCACGCTGGTCGTGACGCTCAAGGAACCCAACAACGCCTTCCTGCATTACGCGGCCTGCCCGTGGCAGATGTTCGCGGTGAGCCCAACCGCAGTGGCCAAGAACGCCGCCGGCGACGACCTGGCCCAGGAGTGGCTCAAGACCCACGACGCCGGCACCGGGCCGTACGTGATGAAGGAGTTCGTCCCCGGCAGCCACTACACGATGGAGCGCTTCGACGGCTACTGGGGCGAAGAGCCGCACTTCCAGACCGTGCGCATCGAGATCGTCCCCGAGATCGCCACCCAGAAGCTGCAATTGGACCAGGGCGCGTTCGACCTCGTCGCCAAGGGCTTCGCCATCCCCGACGTCCTCAACTACAAACAGAACCCGGACTTCAAGGTCACCACCATCAGGGGCGCCTCGATGATGGCGCTCTACATGAACTTCGGCGCAGGGCCGTTCGCCGACAAGGCGCTTCGGCAGGCGATGATGACCGCCCTGGACCGCGCCTCCATCGTCGAGACGGCGTTCCAGGGCCTGTCCCCGTTGCAGTCGAACTTCTGGCCGGAGAACATGTTCCCCGAGGGTCTGGCGCCGTTCGATACCTCGGTCGACGTCGGCCCGCTGCACGCCCTGGTGCCCAAGCTGTCGAGCAAGAAGCTCGACCTGGCGTGGGTGACCTCCAACGGCGCGCCGGCCCAGCAGGTGGCCGAGCTGGTCCAGACCCAGCTCGCCCCGACCGGGCTGGAGATCACCGTGCGCGCCATGCCCAGCGCAGAGTGGTTCGACCTGTGCAACCAGCCGGCCGAGAAGCGACCCGACCTGCTAGTGGCCACCATGGGCGGCGACGCGCTGCACCTCGACACGGCAGTGCGGATCTTCCTGCGCACCGGAGCCAAACCACTCAACGCCTATCAGTACGGCAACCCCGAGGTCGACCGCCTCATGGACGAAGCGGTCACCAAGCCAACAACCGACGAGACCAACCAGACATACCTGCAGATCACCGACATCATCGAAGACGAGGCGCTCTGGGTACCGCTGTGCCGCGTGCCGCAGAACATGGTGAGGCACGGCTACATCGACGGCGTCGAGCAGGACTCGTACATCCCCTACATCTTCACGCCGAACAAGATCACCCGCGTGTGAGCACGTCGTAGCACTCGCGGAACCACGCCAACGAATGCCGTGCCGCTCCCGTCCATCGCAGAGACACGCATTCGTAGGAGGCATTCATGACCATCAATACACCTCTCCGCGCCCTGGATCGGCGTACCTTCCTCAAGGCCAGCGGCCTAACCGTGGGCGGACTCGCCCTTGCCAATTTCCTCGCGGCGTGCGGTGGTACCGCAAGCGACGACGGCAAGGGCACGCTGACCCTGCGGATGCCGTTCCTGCAGGACATGCAGGTGCCCGACCCCGACATCATGTACGAGGGCGAGGGCGTGCAGGTGATGAAGTCCTGCTACGAGGGCCTGGTCAACTACAAGTCGGGCACCTCCGACATCATCCCAGCGCTTGCGCAGTCCTGGACGGTGTCCGACGACCAACTGACCTACACCTTCAAACTGGTGCCCGACGTGACCTTCCACGACGGCACCCCTGCCGACGCGGCGGCCTGGATCAAGAGCTTCGAGCGCAGGCTCGCGGTCAAAGAGGGACCGGCCTACATGGTGGAGGGCATCGCCAAATCCGTTGCGCCCGACCCGACTACGCTCGTCGTGACGCTCAAGGAGCCCAACAACGCCTTCCTGCACTATGCGGCCTGCCCGTGGCAGATGTTCGCGGTGAGCCCGACCGCGGTCAAGACCAACGCAGTGGGCGGCGACCTGGCCCAGGAGTGGCTCAAGACCAACGACGCCGGCACCGGGCCGTACGTCATGAAGGAGTTCGTCCCCGGCAGCCACTACACGCTGGAGCGCTTCGACGGCTACTGGGGCGAAAAGCCCTACTTCCAAACCGTGCGCATCGAGATCGTCCCCGAAATCGCCACCCAGAAGCTGCAATTGGACCAGGGCGCGTTCGACCTCGTCTCCAAGGGCTTCGCCATCCCCGACGTCCTCAGCTACAGACAAAACCCTGACTTCAACGCGACCACGGTGCTCGGTTCCTCGATCATCGTGCTCTGGATGAACTTCGGCGCAGGCATCTTCAGTGACAAGGCGCTTCGGCAGGCGATGATGACCGCCCTGGACCGCCCCTCGATCGTCGATACCGCCTTCCAGGGCGTCGTTCAGGTGGCCGAGAACTTCTGGCCCGAGAACACCTTTCCAGCCGGGCTGACGCCGGTTTCGACCAACTTCGACCTGGGGCCACTCGAGGCGATCGTGCCGACGCTGCCGTCCAAGAAGATCGACCTCGCCTGGGTGACGTCCTACGGCGCGCCGGGTCAACAGGTGGCCGAGCTGGTCCAGACCCAGCTGGCCCCGACCGGGCTGGAGATCACCGTGCGCGCCATGCCCAGCGCGGAGTCCTTCGACCTCGCCAACCAGCCGGCCGAGAAGCGGCCCGACCTCATGGTCGCAGGCATCGGCGGCGATGCGTTGCACCTCGACACCGTGCTGCGGATCTTCCTGCGCACCGGAGCCAAGCCGCTCAACTACTTTCAGTACGGCAACCCGACGGTGGACCGGCTCATGGACGAGGCGATCACCAAGCCGACGATCGACGCGACCAACCAGGCATACGTGCAGATCACCAAGGTCATCGAAGACGAAGCGCTCTGGGTGCCGCTGTGCCGGCGACCGGAAAACATGATCGCCCACAAGGGGATCGACGGGATCGTGCAGAACTCCTACCTTCCCTCCATCTTCGACGCCGGCACCATCAAGCGCGTCTAGTCCTCGCTAGCTCGCCGAACGTACGGTTGTTTCCGGCCCTACTCGAGCGATGTGTACAACAACCGGACGTTGGGCGTTTGATACACGGCGCAATATGCCAGGCATCGCGGCGACCCCTCCGCGTTACGCGGCCGGGCTTTCATCGTGACACACCACAGAAGAGGTAGCGTCCATGACCACATTGCGCGATGTCGCCACCGCTCCACCCGATGCGCCGAACGTCCCGCGCGCCCGCGTTGCGGACCTGACCGTCACCTTCGAGCGGCGCGGGGTCGCGGTCAACGCGTTGCGCGGTGTCACGCTGGACATCAATCCCGGCGAGATCCTCGCCGTGGTGGGCGAGTCCGGCTCGGGCAAGAGCGTGATGGGGCTCGCCCTGCTCGGCCTGCTGTCCGGCGAGCCGATGCCCACGATCACCGGCCGGGCCGAGGTGTGCGGCGTGGACATGGTCGCGGCCTCCGACGACGAGCGGCGCGAGGTCCGAAAGGCGCACCTGGGCGCCGTCTTTCAGGACCCGATGACCTCGCTCAATCCGACGATGCGGGTGGGCCGCCAGGTCGTCGAGGCCGCGGGATCAGACGAGGAGGCGCTGCGCCTCCTCGACCTGGTCGGCGTCCCCGACCCAGCCCGGCGCATGAAGGCATTTCCACACGAACTGTCCGGCGGTCTGCGGCAGCGGGTGATGATCGCCATGGCGGTGGCGGGCAAGCCGGATCTGGTGATCGCCGACGAGCCGACCACGGCCCTCGACGTCACCGTCCAGGCTCAGGTGCTCGGCCTGATCCGCGACCTCTGCGACCAGCTCGGCACCTCCTTCATCCTGGTCACCCACGACGTCGCCGTGGCCTCACAGGTGTGCGACCGCGTCGCCGTCATGTACGGCGGCCGGATGGCCGAGGTTGGCCAGATGGCTAGCGTGCTGCGGGCGCCATCGCACCCCTACACCGTCGGCCTCCTCAAGGCGCGCCTCAACCTGGACCTGCCGATCGGGCACGCGATCCCCTCGCTGCCCGGAGAGCCGCCCGACCCTCGCGCGCACCCACCCGGCTGTGCCTTCGCGCCCCGCTGCCCGGCCGCAGTCGAGCCGTGTCTGGAATCGGTGCCAGCCCCGCGGCCGGCCGCCACCCACGACGGAGTGAGCGCCTGCGTGATCTCCGACGCCACCCAAGTGATCGGCAGCCTCGCCGAGACGGCGTCCTTCGCACCGATGGCCAAACCGGACGACCCCCGGCCCGCGGCGCAAATCAACGGCGTGGACAAGCATTTCGACGTACGGCGCGGGCTGCTGCACAAGGACAAGCTCCACGCGCTGCGCAACATCATCCTCGACATCGCCCCCGGCGAGTCGGTGGCCGTGGTCGGGGAATCCGGATCGGGCAAGTCCACCCTGCTGCGAGTCGTGGCCGGGCTGATGAAGCCGGACGGGGGCACCGTCAACTGCCCCGGCGGCCAGCCGCAGATGGTGTTCCAGGACGCAGGCGCCTCCTTGACCCCCTGGCTGACCGTCGGCGAGATCGTCGGAGAGCGGCTGATCAAGACGACCGGTCGAGCCGAGCGGCGCGAGAAGGTCGGCCGGGCACTGCGCCAGGTGGGGCTGCCGCCCGAGGTCGCCGAGGTCAAGGCCGGAATGCTGTCGGGGGGCCAGCGGCAACGCGCCGCGTTCGCCAGGGCGATCATCGTCCCGCCCAAACTGCTGCTGTGCGACGAGCCCACATCCGCGCTGGACGCGTCGCTTGCCGCGTCGGTGCTGAACCTGCTGCAGCATCTGCGTCGTGAGCTCGGCATGGCGGTGATGTTCGTGACGCACGACCTCGCCGCCGCCCGGTTCATCTCCGACCGCACGGCGGTGATGTACCTCGGCCAGATCGTCGAGGTCGGCCCCACCGTCGAGGTCATCAGCAACCCGAAACACCCGTATACCAAGGCGCTGCTGGCCGCGATCCCGTCACCGGGCACGGCGCCGGTCCGGCTGGCGGGCGAGCCGGCCAGCCCGCTCGCCGTGCCGCCGGGGTGCTCCTTCCACCCACGGTGCCCGGACCGGACCGACCGGTGCACCACCGAAGCGCCGATCCTGTACTCGCTCGACGGCACCAGCAGCCGCTTTGCGGCCTGCCTGCTCACCGAAGTGGATCGGGATGGCCCGGAGCGCGCCGCCTCCTGACAAGCCACATGTGACGGCCAGCGAAATCCCCGCAACATCGGCGCAATGGAGGCGCCACGGTGACGCATTCACGGTGACATGCGCGGGGACTGTGATGGCTTCGAAAGGACGGCGGATTCAGGAGATATCGCGATGACCAAGAAATTTCACCTCGGCTGGTTCATGAACTTCACACCGCCGGACTGGGAATCCGAGTGGGCCTCACCGGATGTAACCGATTGGGCGAATGGGCGTTTCCACGTCGACATGGCGCGCAGCATGGAGCGCGCCTGTTTCGACTTCATGATGATCGAGGACACGGTCATGGTGGCCGACGCCTACGGCGGCACCATGGAGGGTTCGCTGAAGAACGCCATCTTCGCGCCCAAGCAGGATCCGATTCCCCTGGCCGTCCAGGTCGCGGTCAACACCTCCCACCTCGGGGTGGTGGCGACGATGTCGACGAGCTTCTACCCGCCGTACCTGCTGGCGCGGCTGAGTTCGACCGTCGACTCGATCGCAGAGGGCCGGTTCGGCTGGAACATCGTGTCCTCGGCAGAAGACCGGGCAGCACAGAACTTTGGTCTCGACGGCTTGCCCGAACACGACGAACGCTACAACGTGGCCGAAGAGTACTTCGACGTCGTCAACCAACTCTGGGACTCCTGGGAAGCCGACGCCGTGGTGATGGACCGCGAGACCCACACCTTCGCCGACTTCGACAAAGTCCACACCATTGACTTCCACGGCAAGTACTTCAAGTCCCGCGGACCACTCAACACCGTGCCCTCCCCGCAGCACCGGCCGACCTTCCTGCAGGCCGGGGCATCGCCGAGGGGCCGCCAGTTCGCCGCAGGTGCGGCCGACGCGATCATCGCGGTCGGTACCGGCGTCGAGGGCATGAAGGAGTACCGCGACGACGTCCGTGCTCGGGCCAAGGCGGCAGGCCGCAACCCCGACGACATCAAGGTGCTCTTCGTCGTCTCCCCGACCGTCGCCGCCACAGAGGAAGAGGCCCGCGCGGCACACAGTCGGTTCGGCGCGTCGGATCGCTTCGTGGAGAAGGCGCTTGTTGGCATTTCGTCGAACACCGAGATCGACTTCAAGCAGTTCCCGCTCGATGAGCCACTGCCACAGGGACTTACCACCAACGGTGAACGCGGATCGCTGGAGCACTTCATGCGCGGCGACGGCACCCCCGGGCCCAAGACGCTGCGCGAACTCGCCGTCGCCGCGTCCTCCTTCGGGATGGAGTTCATCGGGACGCCCGCGCAGGTCGCCGACGAGATGGCGGCCGCCATCACCGAGATCGGCGGCGACGGCTTCCTCGTCTGGCGGCGGGGGCTGACCCGCAGCTACATCGAATCGATCTGCGACGGCCTGGTCCCCGAGCTGCAACGCCGTGGCCTGACCCGCACCGAGTACACCAAGTCCACTCTGCGCGAAACCCTCCGCGAGTTCTAACCGCCCGCATCCCAACGAGATTCAGGAGACATCGACATGACCAAGAAGTTTCACCTCGGCTGGTTCATGAACTTCGCGCCGCCGGACTGGGAGTCCGAGTGGGCGTCGCCCGAGGTGGCCAACTGGGCTGACGGGCGGTTCTACGTCGACATGGCAAAGAGCATGGAGCGGGCCTGTTTCGACTTCATGATGATCGAGGACACCGTGATGGTGGCCGACGCGTACGGCGGCACCATGGAGGGTTCGCTGAAGAACGCCATCTTCGCGCCCAAGCAGGACCCGATCCCGCTGGCGATTCAGGTCGCGGTCAACACGACGAATCTCGGTGTGGTCGCGACGATGTCGACGAGTTTCTACCCGCCGTACCTGTTGGCGCGGCTGTGTTCGACGGTCGACTCGATTGCACACGGCCGGTTCGGCTGGAACATCGTGTCCTCGGCCGAGGACCGGGCCGCGCAGAACTTCGGTTTGGACGGCCTGCCCGAACACGATGAGCGCTACAACGTGGCCGAGGAGTACTTCGACGTGGTCAACCAACTGTGGGACTCCTGGGAGGCCGACGCGGTGGTGATGGATCGGGAGACCCATACCTTCGCGGACTTCAACAAGGTCCACACCATCGACTTTCACGGCAAGTACTTCAAGTCCCGCGGCCCGCTGAACACCGTGCCCTCACCGCAGCATCGGCCGACTTTCCTGCAGGCCGGTGCCTCCCCGAAGGGCCGCCAGTTCGCCGCGGGTGCGGCCGACGCGATCATCGCCGTCGGCACTGGGGTCGAGGGGATGAAGGAATACCGCGACGACGTCCGCGCCAGGGCCAAGGCGGCCGGGCGCAATCCCGACGACATCAAGTTGTTCTTCGTCGTCTCCCCGACGATCGCCGCCACCGAGGAAGAGGCCCGCGCGAAGGTGGCCCGGTTCGCCGCCGCCCCGAACTTCGAAGAGAAGGCCCTCGTTGGCATTTCGTCGAACACCGAGATCGACTTCAAGCAGTTCGACCTCGACGAGCCGCTGCCTGCGGACTTGACCACCAACGGGGAACGCGGTTCGCTGGAGCACTTCATGCGCGGCAACGGGGCCCCCGGACCCAAGACGCTGCGCCAGCTCACCCACGAGCGGACCACTCGCGGCCTGGAACTCGTCGGCACCGCCGACCAGGTCGCCGAGAAGATGGGCGAGGCCATGGAGGCGATCGGTGGCGACGGCTTCCTGATCAGCAGGGGCGGGCGCGACCTCTCCCGCGAGTACATCACCGAGGTCTGCGACGGCCTGGTGCCCGCACTGCAGCGGCGCGGCCTGATGCGCACCGAGTACACCAAGTCCACCTTGCGCGAGACCCTGCGCGAGTTCTAACCGCCCGCATTCCAACGAGATTCAGGAGATATCGAGATGACCAAGAAGTTTCACCTCGGCTGGTTCATGAACTTCATCCCGCCGGAGTGGGACACCGACGACGCGTCGCCGGATGCGCGCGAGTGGCCGAACGGGCGGTTCTACGTCGACATGGCGCGCAGCATGGAGCGGGCGTGCATGGACCTGATCATGATCGAGGACACCGTGATGGTGGCCGACGCCTACGGCGGCACCATGGAGGGAGCGCTGAAGCACTCGGCCTTCGCGCCCAAACAGGATCCGATACCGCTGGCCGTCCAGATCGCAGTCAACACAACCTATCTCGGAGTGGTGGCGACGATGTCGACGAGCTTCTACCCGCCGTACCTGCTGGCGCGGCTGAGTTCGACGGTCGACTCGATCGCACAGGGGCGGTTCGGCTGGAACATCGTCTCCTCGGCCGAGGATCGGGCCGCACAGAACTTCGGCCTCGACGGGCTCCCGGAGCACGACGAGCGCTACAACGTGGCCGAGGAGTACTTCGACGTCGTCAACCAACTCTGGGACTCCTGGGAAGCCGACGCGGTCGTGATGGACCGTGACACGCATACCTTCGCCGACTTCGACAAAGTCCACACCATCGACTTTCACGGCAAGTACTTCAAGTCCCGCGGCCCACTGAACACCGTGCCCTCCCCGCAACACCGGCCGGCGTTTCTGCAGGCCGGCGCGTCGCCGAAGGGCCGCCAATTCGCCGCCGGTGCGGCCGACGCGATCATCGCCGTCGGCACCGGGATCGAGGGCATGAAGGAATACCGCGACGACATTCGTGCCCGCGCCAAGGCCGCAGGCCGCAACCCCGACGACATCAAGCTGCTCTTCGTCGTCTCCCCGACCATCGCCGCCACCGAACAGGAGGCCCGCGCGGA